>Ga0194043_1000008_pt1 | contig 96312 bp, 86 predicted proteins | sample JunL4415m_MetaG_FD_161274 | JGI IMG/M metagenome (GOLD analysis project Ga0194043, IMG submission 161274) | Anoxic zone freshwater microbial communities from boreal shield lake in IISD Experimental Lakes Area, Ontario, Canada - Jun2016-L442-15m | ecosystem: Environmental > Aquatic > Freshwater >...
CCACTCGACGGGAGGGTGGGTGGTGGTGGGGGGCGGCGCGTCAGGGTTGGACGAGGGTGGCCAGGCGGTCGATGGTGACGTCGAGGTCGTCGGTGGTGGTGCTCGGGTTGATGATGCACAGCCGGAAGACCGTGCGTCCGCGCAGGACGGTGCTGGACGTGGCCGCCCGCCCCTCAGCCGTCAATTCAGCAACCGCGCGGCGGTGGTCCTCGTCTGAGGCGCCGACGGCCGCGAAGTTGATGATGCCCAACTGCGCCGGCGTGACGATCTCCAGGCGTGGATCAGCCGCCACGACCCGCTGCGCGTACTCGGCGAGGGCGATGCCACGTTCGATGGCCTGGGCGAGCACGTCGGTGCCGTAGTACCGAAGCGTGAGCCACAGTTTCAGTGCCCGGCTGCGTCGCGACAGCTCCAGACTCCGGTTGTGCAGGTCGACCTCGCGACCGTCGAGGTCGGCGAGGTACTCCGGGTACATCGCGAAGGTGCGTTCGAGTGCACCGGGCTCGCGGACGTAGAGGCAGGCCACGTCGTACGGCTGGAACAGCCACTTGTGCGGGTCCATCACGAACGAGTCGACGAGGTCGAGCCCGGGCATGACGGCTCGTCCGCGCGCGCTCATGGCCGCCGGCCCGCCGTAGGCGCCATCGACGTGCAGCCACACGCCGTGGGCGCGGCAGATGGCGCTCAGGGCCGGCAGGTCGTCCACGGCTCCGGTGTTCGTCGTCCCGGCGGTCGCCACGACCACGCTGGGTCGAAGGCCGTCGGCGACGTCGGCCTCAATCGCCAGCTGCAGTGCGGTGGCCGACATGCGGAAGCGGTCGTCGGTGCCGACGGTGCGGATCCGGTTCGTCGGCTGCCCGATCGCGGGAAGGGAGCGCCCGATGGACGAGTGGGTCTGGTCGGCGAGGTAGATGACGCCGTCGCCGTTCTCGTGCCGTGCGGTGATGATGCCCGTGATGTTGGCCATCGACCCGCCGGACAGCAGCACGCCCTCGCTGGTGGGTGCCAGGCCGATCGCCTCGCGCAGCCACTCCAGGGCCACCAGTTCGACCGTGGTGGTCCCCGACCCGCCGCCCCAGGACGACGCAACGGACTGCATGCCGGTGCCCAGCCAGTCCGCGAGGATCGCCGGGTACGACGCAGGCGAGGCGACCCGGGCGAAGTAGCGCGGGTGCTCGCCATGCTGCTGGTTGGCCAGCGCGACATCGGCCAACGCCGTGAGATCCGGGTCCAGGTGGTGGCCGACGCGCGGCAGCGGTCCCCCGAGCACCGAGCGGAGCTCGACGGACGAACTCTCCTTGACGGCGGGCTGGTGGTCGAGAGTCGTCAGGTGCTCGATGGTGCGGTCGACGACCCAGTAGCCGAGGCGCCGCATCTCCTCCGAATCGAGCGCGAGGATGCCAGCGGGGACGTCGAGCGCGGGGTCATGGTCCATGGTTGCCAGCCACTCAGACGATGTTGACTTCGCCGCGCAGCGTCCCGTGGGCGAAGCGCTCGGCGTTGAAGGGCGCGACGTCCACCACGGGCTCGCAGTGCAGGTACAGGTCGCGGATGACCTCGCCGACGGCCGGGCCCTGCAGGAAGCCATGACCGGAGAACCCTGTCGCGTAGAGGAATCGCGAGACGTGCGCACTCTCGCCGATCAGTGCGTTGTGGTCGGGGGTGACCTCGTAGAAGCCCACCCATTTGTGGGCGATGCCGACGTCGAGGAGGGCGGGGCAGCGGCGTTCGATCGCCTCCATCAGGTCGGGCAGCCAGGCCTCGCTGTACTGCTCGCTGAACCCGGGCTCCTCCTCCTGGTACGACATACCGAGCAGGACGGCGGGTCCCTCCCGGTGGAGGTAGAACGTCGTGGCCGCGTCGATCGTCATCGGCATCGTGTCGGGCAGCGTGGCGAGCAGTTCCGCGGGGAGCGGCTCGGTGATCAGGATCTGGCGGCGAAGCGGCAGGACGGGCAGGGGCACGCCCGCCATCTCGCCGACCTCCTTGGACCATGCGCCCGCTGCGCACACGACCGCGTGTGTGCGAACGGTCCCGTGATCGGTCTCGACGGCCGTGATCTGGCCGTCCTCGACCGTGATCCCCGTGACGCAGACGTTCGTGCGGACCGTGGCGCCGTGCCGGCGAGCACCCGAGGCGTACCCGAGTACGACGGACTCGGGGCTGCAGTAGCCATCGCGGGCGTGGAACGCCGCCGCGAGCACATCGGTCGTGTCGATGCCAGGGGAGAGTGCCGCGGCATCGGCCGGCGTCAGCATGCGACTGGGGACGCCCATCGCGTTCTGGAGTGCGACCGACCTCTCGTAGACGGCGACCTGCTCCGGATCGGTCAGGACGAACAGGTAGCCGGGCTGGTGGAGGTCGATCTCCTGCCCGGGTCGGTTGGGGAAGTCCTCGAAGGCATCCAGGCCGCGCATGCCGAGGGCGATGTTCACCGGGTCGGAGAACTGGGCCCGCACGCCGCCGGCCGCCTTGGACGTGGAGCCGCCGGCCAGCTGCCCCTTCTCCACGAGCAGGACATCGCGCACGCCGGCTTCGGCGAGGTGGAAGGCGATGCTCGCGCCCATCACTCCGCCGCCGATGACGACGACGCCCGCGCTCTCGGGAAGGGCCTGAGCCGGCTGCGACGTCACGCGAAGCTCACGCCTTGCGCGAGCGGCAGGTCGTTGGAGTAGTTGATGGTGTTGGTGGCTCGGCGCATGTAGGCCCGCCACGCGTCCGAGCCGGATTCGCGACCGCCACCGGTGGTCTTCTCGCCGCCGAAGGCGCCGCCGATCTCCGCACCGGATGTGCCGATGTTGACGTTGACGATGCCGCAGTCGGAACCCGCCGCCGACATGAACTGCTCGGCCTCGCGCTGATTGAGCGTGAAGATGCTCGACGACAGGCCCTGCGGCACGTCGTTCTGGATGGCGATGGCCTCATGGATCTCGTCGTAGGTGAGCACGTACAGCAGCGGGGCGAACGTCTCCCGGCGGACGACGTCGGCCTGCGCGGGCATGCGCACGATCGCGGGCGAAACGTAGGCGCCGCCGGGACCGGTCTGCTGCTCCGCGCCGACGACGAGCGTTCCGCCCGCGGCGACGGCCTCGGCGATGGCCGCCTGCATCTTGTCGTAGGCCGCCGCGTTGATGAGCGGTCCCACCAAGGTGCCGTCCTCGAGCGGGTCGCCGACGGGCAGTCGGCCGTAGACCGCGGCGAGCCGCGACACCAGGTCGTCGACGATCGAGGAGTGCGCGATCACGCGGCGCATCGACGTGCAGCGCTGTCCGGCCGTGCCCGCTGCCGCGAACACGATGCCGCGGACCGCGAGGTCGAGGTCCGCCGAGGGCGCCACGATCGCGGCATTGTTTCCGCCAAGCTCGAGCAGCGACGTGCCGAAGCGGGCCGCCACGCGTGGTCCGATCTCGGCACCCATCCGCTCGGAGCCGGTGGCGCTGACGAGAGCCACGCGCGGATCATCGAGCAGGGGAGCGGCGCTGCCTCGGTCGGTGATGAGCACCTGGTGGATTGCCGCAGGCGCTCCTGCTTCGGCGATCGCGCGGTCGAGGATGGCCGAGCACGCCAGCGACGTCAGTGGCGTCATCTCCGACGGCTTCCAGATCACTGCATCTCCGCACACCAAGGCGATGGCGGTGTTCCAGGCCCACACCGCTGCAGGGAAGTTGAACGCGGAGATGACGGCCACCACGCCGCGCGGGTGCCAGGTCTCCATGAGTCGATGGCCGGCACGCTCCGACGGCATCGTGCGACCTTCCAACTGGCGGGAGAGTCCGAGGGCGTAGTCGCAGACGTCGATCATCTCCTGGATCTCGCCCAGCGCCTCCGAGCGGATCTTCCCAACCTCGATCGTGACGAGATTCGCGAGATCGGACTTGTGGTCCTCGAGCAGTCGGCCGAATGCCTTGATCAGGAAGCCCCGCTGGGGTGCGGGCACCGATCGCCACGCAAGGAAAGCGTCCTGTGCCCGCGTGATGGCGTCGTTGACGCCTGCCTCGTCCAGGGCGCCGATCTCCATGAGGTCCGCTCCTGTGATCGGGGAGCGGGCGGAGGCACCAGAGCCGCTGGGGACAGTCGCGCCGCACGCGGCTAGGGAAGTCTGGGCAAGGGTCAGCAGGTCAGCCGTCGAGGTCATACGCGCAGTCTGCCGTGCCCGGTGGTCAGATGACGCGGATGGTCACCGAGCTGCCCTTGGGGATCTGGGTGCCGGCCTTCGGATCCTGCGAGTACACGCGATTGAGCGGGGTTGCGGCACCCTGAACGACGTTGACCTTGAGGCCGAGGTTGCGCAAGGTCGTAACGGCCTTGTCCTTGTTCATGTCGATGAGATTGGGCACGGTGACAGGCGGTGGTCCCTTGGACACGACGAGCGCCACCTTGGTGCCGGAATCGACCACGGTCCCGGCCTTCGGCTTGACCGAGATCACCACATGGTCCGCCACAGTCTCGGAGAACTTCTCCGTGACGTCGGCCTTCAGCCCGAGGTCGGCGAGCGTGGCCTTGACTCCGCCCAGCTTCTTGCCGACCACGTCCGGAACCGGTACCGGCTTGGGGCCCTTGGAGATCACAACCCCCACCGGGGTGCCGGGCTTGACGCTCTGGCCCGCCTTCGGCTTGCTGGCGACCACGAGGCCGGTGTCCACCTTGTCGTCATACGCCTGGGTCACGGCGCCGGGGGAAAGGTTTGCTGCGGTCAGGGCAGCTGCGGCCTCGTCCTGGGTCATGCCCTTGAGGGTCGGCACGTCGTAACGCTCGGGACCCTTGGACACGGTGGCTGCGACGGTGCCCTCCTTCTTGATGCTGCCGCCGCCTCCTGGATCCGTGCTGATGACGATGCCGACGGGCACCGTCTCGCTGAACTGCTCCTCGGTGACGTTGATCGACAGGCCCTGCGCGGCAAGCGTCGCGGTGGCAGCGTCGACGCTCGCCCCGACGACATTGGGCACGGGGACGGTCTTGCCAGGGCCGGCCGCGACGTACCAGCCACCGAATGCCGCAGCGAGCACGGCCAGGATGATCGCGAGCGCGATCCACGGAGCCTTGCTGCGACGGCGCTTCGGCTCGGCTTCCGAAGCAGCATCGGTCGGCCGAGCGGGGGGTGGACTGGCGGGCGGCATCGCTCCCTGGGTTGCGGCGGCGGACGCCTGGGCGGCGGCGGCCAACTGCGCGGACATCGTCGCGTCGACGATCAGGGTGTCGCGAGAGTCGACGAAGGGCCGGGGCGGAGGCAGCATCGCGCGCACGCGTCGCACGTCGGCGAGGAAGTCCGAAGCGTTCTGGTACCTCAAGGAGGGGTCACGACGGGTCGAGGTGACGACCAGCGCGTCGACGTCGGCGGGGATCTCCGGTCGGACCGACGACGGCGGCGGGACATCGTTGTTCACGTGCTGATACGCGACGCTCAGCGGGCTCTCGCCGGCGTGCGGCACTCGTCCGGTGATCATCTCGAACAGCAGGATGCCGGCGGCGTAGACATCGGAGCGGCCGTCGGCCTCACCGCGCTCGACCTGCTCGGGGGAGAGGTAGGCGACGGTGCCGATGATCATCCCCTGGGTGACGCTGCGGTCGTCGGTCGACAGCGCCCGTGCGAGCCCGAAGTCGGCGACCTTGACCCGGCCGTCGTTCGAGATCAGCACGTTCTCGGGCTTGATGTCGCGGTGGACGAAGCCGGCGGCGTGCGCGGCGGACAGTGCCTCAAGGACCGGGTCGAGGAAGACCAGAGCCTGCTCGGGGGACAGGGGGCCGTATTGGCGCAGCACGTCCCGAAGGGTGCGTCCGGGGACGTACTCCATGGCGAGGTAGACCAGCCCGTCGTCGTCGCCCTGGTCGTAGACCGCGACGACATGCCCGTGCGTCAGCTTGGCGGCGGCCTTCGCCTCGCGTTGAAACCGGGCGACGAAGGCCTGATCGTGAGCCAGATGCGGGTGCATGACCTTGAGGGCGACAACACGGTCCAGTCGGAGGTCCGTCGCCTCGTAGACCGTCGCCATTCCGCCTCGGGCAAGCAGGGACAGAACCCTGTATCGGCCGTCGACGACAGTGCCGACCAGGCCGTTCTGCCCAGACGTCTCCACCCTTGCGAGTCTAGGTTGGCGCGCTCGGGGCCTGCTGTTGCCACGCCCGCCGCACGGCCCCGACGCGACCGGCGAGCTCTCCGGAGACGCGAATGTGAGCCATTCCTGCGAGTTCCTCGTCGACTATGCGTGAAATGAGGTCGTGGACGCGCTCTCGCATGACGGGGCCGTCCCGCTGGATCCCGTCCGGTTGCCATGGCTGGTCGATGTCGCACCACGCGATGAGGTCGTAGTGGCGCGCCAGGTCGAGAGCAGGCGGCAGCAGCGAATCGTCATCGAAGTAGGCGATGCTGTAGATCGCCGTCATCAGGGCGGCCGGGTCGCCGATGACGACTCGGCCCGGCTCCCGCGCAGCCAGGTCGTCCTCCCGGTCCTGCTGCGCGCGCAGGATGGCCTCCTGCTCCTCGGCGCGGGGCGTACGACCCTCCAGGGAGACGAAGTCCCTGAGCACCTCGGTGGCCACGGCGGCGTTGAGGTCGCTCGCCAGTGCCCGAGCCAGCGTCGACTTGCCGCTGCTCTCCGCGCCGATCAGCCCGAGGCGACGGGTGTTCGCCTCCGGGTCGCCGTCCGATGGCGAGGGCACCGTGCCTCCTTGGTCAGGTCAGGAGAGGATGTCCGCGTGGCCCGGCTCTCCTACGTCGCGATTCTTGCATTCGTGCTCCTGGGCTGCCTGTGGCTCGAGGTCGCGCTGCGCACTCGCGTCTTGGCCCGGCCTCGTCGCCTCCTCCTCACCCTCGCACCCGTAGTCCTGGTCTTCTTCCTGTGGGATGCCTACGCGGTGAGCCAGGGCCACTGGTGGTTCGACACAGAACGCATCCTCGGCCTCTATGTGCCCGGTTCGGTGCCGCTGGACGAGATCCTGTTCTTCGTCGCGATCCCCATCGCTTCGATCCTCACGCTGGAGGCCGTGCGCAGCGTCCGCGGCTGGTCGGCCGGCGACGAGAGCGACGGCTCATGACCTACACGCAATTGGGGTTCATGGCCGTCGTCGCGATGGTCGTTGTCGATCTCTCGGTGCTTCGCACGCGTCTGGTCCGCCGCCGGGTCTTCTGGACGTCCTACGCGATCATCTTGTTCTTCCAACTCCTGACGAACGGGATGTTCACCGGCTTCGGCATTGTGAAGTACCACGATGAGGCGATCATCGGGGGCACCTCGCCCGCAACTGGGCCACCGGCGTTCCTCGGCGACGGGCGTATCGCCTTCGCTCCGGTCGAGGACCTGCTGTTCGGTTTCGCGCTGGTGTTGATGTCACTGTCCCTGTGGATCTTCTGGGGCCGCCGCGGCCTCGATCGCACGCCGCACGCCGGTCCGCCGATCTGGCGCCGCGACGACGCATCGTCGAACTGAGCGTGACTAGTCGAACCACCCGCTGAGAGTCGACGTGCTGGTCACGCAGAACTCGTTGCCCTCCGGATCGGTCATGACGGCCCAGCGGTCGGGGTTCGTCAGCGTGCTCGCGTCCGTGCGGTATTCGGTCAGTGCCGCACCGAGCACGTGAAGCCGATCGACCTCGATTGCGAGGTCGCCATCGGTGATGACGTCGATGTGCAGGCGGTTCTTGGTCACGTTGGGCTCGGGTACGTCCATGAAGTACAGGACGGTTGCGTCGGTGGCGGGATCACCGACACGGTATTCGCGCGGGTTGCGCTCGATCACGAGGCGATCGAGCGCCGCGGCCCAGAACCGCGCCTGCGCCGACGCATCCACGCAGTCGACGACTACGGCCAGGATCGATGCAGCCACCTCAGTGCTCCGTGGAGGTGGTCGGCGATGGGACGGCACGGCGGGCTCGTCGCGCACGGCGCCAGGCCGGTGCGGCCACGGCGATTCGCCTTGTCAGAGGCACCTTCGCCCGCTTGGTGAAGACGTCGTAGTCGTTCCGCTCCACCTCGTCGACGATGCCGCAGTACAGGACACGCGCGGCGTTGATGCAGTCGCGTGACGTCGGCATCAGCATGTCGACACCCGGGCGCGATCTCTCCTCGAGGTCGCGGACCCTTTGCACCTGGAACGCCAAGGCCTGCTTGATCGCCGGCGTGAGTGTCCGGGCTTCCAGGTCCTGCCGGCTGACACCGAAGCGCGCCAGTTCGTCGAGCGGCAGATAGACGCGGCCGCGATCGAGGTCCTCGCCCACGTCGCGGATGAAGTTGGCGAGCTGGAAGGCCACCCCGAGATCGGTCGCGCGGTCGTAGGCCTCCGGCGAGGTCGGCTCGAGGATGGGCACCATCTGGAGCCCGATGACAGCAGCGGAGCCGTACACGTACTCGTACAGGTCGTCGTACGTCTGGTACTCCGTGACCGTCAGGTCCATGGCCATCGAGTGCAGGAAGGCATCGAAGTGCTCCCGCGGGATGTCCCACCGGCGAACGGTGTCGACAACCGCCATGCACACGGGATCGTCAGACCAGCCTCGCTGGACATCGGCGATGAATGCATCCCCCCACGAGTGCAGCCAGTCGGACTTCTCCTGCTCGGTCAGCGTCGACGACAGGTCGTCGACGATCTCGTCGGCGTAGCGGGCGAAGCCGTAGAGGGCGTGCACATATGGCCGTTTCTCCGGCGGGAGGAGGAGGGTCGCGAGGTAGTAGGTCTTGCCGTGCGCTGCGTTGAGCTCGCGGCAGCGCTCATAGGACTCACGCAGATACGGATCGTGGATCCCCGCGGCGTCGAGTTCGCGATCGCTCACGCGTGAATCCTGCCACCTGCGGGCCAGCGCATCGCCTCGGACCGCTCGGCCTGGTCGTCGGATGCCGGCTCAAGGCCCATCGATTCGCCGGTGCCGAGCACGAGGCGTCGCTCGCGCGGGCTCGCCGCGACGATGATCACCACCACGATGATCGCCATCAGGAACGTGATGTTGTCGCCGATGTCGGTGATGTTGTCGGCGTTCGCCGAGCTCTCGATCATGCCGTGGATCGTGAACAGCGCGGTGAGGATCATCGCGACGCGCAGTTCACGGGCGCTGAGCCCGGTGGCGGCGAAGAGCGGGAGGAACCACAGCAGGTACCACGGCTGCACAACGGGGCCGAGCACGACGATCACCGCCAGCGCAAGGGCGGCACCGCGGACCGGGCTGCGGCCGCCGGGCCTCAGGATCAGCCACAGGATGACCAGCAGACCGAGCACTGTGCCGAGGAGTCGGACGCCGGCGAGCATCACGGAGGTGTCGGCCGTCAGACCCACCGCAGTGGTCAGCTTCCCGAGCAGCAGTCCGACGGCGGTCGTCGGTGACAGCCACGTCAGCACGCCCGATGGCGTGCCGAACGCGGCCTTGATGACACCTGCCCCGGCCTCCGCAACGAGATAGACCGAGGCCAGCGTGCAGGCAAGGACGAGCAGGGCATACGCCCACGATCGGATGCGATCGATCCACCGGCCCTCGCGGCCTGCCCAGAGCAGGCCGACGAAGGGGAGGGCAACGATCGCGATCGGCTTGATCCCGACGGCGAGACTCACCGCTACTGCGCCCCAGAGGCATCGTTGCTCGGTCGCGAGCGCCAGGCCCATCACGACCAGTCCGACCATGATCGCGTCGTTGTGGGCACCGGAGATGAAGTGCATGACGAGCACGGGGTTCAGGACGCCGAGCCACAGCGCCCGGGCCGGGTCGATGCCGTGTGCCACGGAGAGTCGAGGCACGTAGTACGCGATCAGTGCGACTCCGACGAGTGCCACCGCTCGGAACAGAAGTGCCCCCAGATATGCGTTGGGATGCGCGAAGTTCGCGACGGCGCGCTCGATCATCAAGAACACCGGGCCGTACGGAGTCGGCGACTCCACCCACATCGGATCGGCTCCGTCGTCGAACCAGCCGGGGATGACGCTGATCCCGATGGTGGACGGGTCGTATCCGGCGCCGTACACCCGGCCCTGTACGTAGTACGAGTACAGGTCGCGGCTGAACAGCGGCGGCGCCAGGAGCAGGGGTGCTGCCCACATGGCGAGGATGCCGAGAGTGTCCTTGATGCTGGCGAACCGTCCGCGGCGACTGTCGGCCAGCAGTTCTGAGCCGAGCACCAGCCAGGCCTGGAGCAAGATCGCCAGACCGATGATCACGAAGGCCCGGGCGGCGAGGGATCCCGTGAGCGAGGAGCGAAGCGCGTTGACCAGTGGGTTCGCGAGCATGTTCGACGTGATCGGCAGCCAGCCGACGCCGAGCGCGCCGATCGCGACGAACGCGGTGCCCAGGAGTCCGGGCAGCCCGTGCCGCAGGACGAACGACCGGGGCGCGTTCACCAGCGGCGGGCGCGGGATCGGTAGGCCGGGTCCTTCCCGGTGACCCGCTCGGCCGCGAGCCGACCGGACACCAGCACCATCGGTACGCCCACGCCCGGCTGGGTCCCCGATCCGGTGAACACCACGTTCTCTCCCCAGAGGTTTCCGGGTCGGAAGGGACCGGTCTGCAGGAACGAGTGGGACGAGGCGAACGGCGCGCCGCGCTCCATGCCGCGCCGCTGCCAGTCGAGGGGTGTCGTCACGTCCTCGACGTCGATCGCATCGGCGAAGCCCACATACCCGCGCGCCTCGAGGGTGCGCAGCACCTCATCGCGATAGCGGGGACCTTCGACGCGCCAGTCGATCGGTGCATCGAGGTTGGGAGTCGGGAACAGCACGTAGTAGATCTGCTTCCCGTCGGGGGCCAGGGAGGGATCGGAGCGAGTCGGGTTCGTCACGAGGATGCTCGGGTCGCTCATCAGCTGCTGCTTGTCGATCAGCTCGTCGAAGACCCCTTGCCACGACCGGCCGAAGTGGATGTTGTGGTGCGCGATCTTGCTATAGGTGGCTGAGGAGCCCGCCAGCAGCAGGAAGCAGGACGGTGAGTACGTCAGTCGTCGCACGGACCACGGCTCGCGGCCGAGCAGGTCTCGATACGCCACGGGAAGGTCTGGGTTGAGGACGACGACGTCTGCGGCGATGCGTTCCCCATCGGCGGTGTGCACGGCGACCGCACGGTTGCCCACCGTCTCGATCGACGTGACCTCCGTGTCGTAGCGGAACGTGACTCCGTTCTTCTCCGCGGCGGCGGCCATCGCTGTTGGGACGGCATGCATCCCGCCCTTGGGGAAGAAGACGCCCGCGACGGAGTCCATGTACGCGATGACGGCGTAGATGGCGAGCGCGTCGTAGGGCGAGAGGCCGGCGTACATGGCTTGGAAGGAGTAGATGCGCTCGGTGCGAGGGTCCGTCATGTACTGGCGGACCTTGGGGGCGAGTTTGCGGAAGCCTCCGATGGCGACCAGCTTCGCGAGGTCGCGCGTGAGCAGGTCCAGCGGGGAGTCGATGTTGCGGTCGATGAAGTCGTTCATCTCGTATCGGTAGAGCTGAGAGACGAAGTCGACGTAGCGGCGATAGCCCGCGGCCTCGTCGGGTCCGATGACCGTGCGGATCTCCTCGGCCATCGCGTCGACGTCGGAGTGCACGTCGAGCACGGACCCGTCCGGGTAGAACGCTCGGTAGAGCGGCGAAATCGGCTCAAGGGTGAGCCAGTCCTCCATGCTCTCGCCGATGCTGTCGAAGGCGTCGGCGATGAGGTCCGGCATGGTGAGGACCGTCGGCCCGGTGTCGAACTCGTAGGTTCCGCCGGCCGCGGGGATGCTCAGCCGTCCGGCGCGTCCACCGGGAACCGACTCGCGCTCCAGCACCGTGACCTGGCGTCCGGCACCGGCCAGTCGCATTGCTGCCGAGAGCCCAGCGAGCCCCGCGCCGACGACGACCACCGTGTCGGTGGGGCCCTTGACGGTGCGCATCAGGTGCTTCGTCTTGTGGCGGCGAAGGCCAGTCCGGTCAGCACTTCTCGCGCCTCGGGATCCAGGTCGGTCGTGTGCAGGGCGCCCAGCGCGGTCTCGAGGAGTTCGGCGATGAGGTTCTCGGTGTAGTCCTTGGCGCCAGTGTCGGTGATGATGTCGCGCAGCGTGCTGATCCCGTTGGCGTCAAGACCGGGGTCGCCGAGATGTCGCCGGATGCTGGCGGCCTGCTTCGGGGTGCTGCGCTCGACCGCGATGGCGACCAGGACCGTGCGCTTGCCCTCGCGGAGGTCGTCGCCGGCGGGCTTGCCCGTCTCCTCGGGGTCACCAAAGACGCCGAGGATGTCGTCGCGTAATTGGAATGCCTCGCCGAGCGGGAGTCCGTACCCGGAGTAGGCGTCGACGACGTCAGGCCCCGCGCCTGCCAGCGCAGCTCCCAGGTGGAGCGGGCGCTCGATCGTGTACTTCGCCGACTTGAAGCGGACGACCTGGAGGGCGCGGTCGACCGATCCGCCGCCGCGCGCCTGCTCCAGCAGGTCGAGGTACTGGCCGGCCATGAGCTCGGTGCGCATCACGTCGTAGACGGTCTTGCCGCGGACGATCGCCTCGTGTGGGAAGTCTGTGGTCAGCAGCACCTCGTCGGCCCATGACAGGCACAGGTCGCCCAGAAGGATGGCGGCCCCGATGCCGAAGCTCTCCGGCGAGCCGAGCCACTCGGCGCCGCGGTGCACTCCCGCGAAGCGCCGATGGGCGGCCGGCAGCCCGCGGCGGGTGTCGGAGCCATCCATGACGTCGTCGTGGATCAGTGCACAGGCCTGCAGGAACTCCAAGGAGGCGGCCGCTCGTAGCGCGGCGTCGTCCAGGCCGGGGTCGCCGCCGGCTCCGCGCCAGCCCCAGTAGCAGAAGGCCGGGCGCAGGCGCTTGCCGCCGGAGAGGAGTGCGGTGAGCGCGTCGACCATCGGCGTCAGGTCGTCGCTGACCACCGCGAGCACCTGGCTCTGCTCGCTCAGGACCTCATCGACGACCCGTTGGACTCTGGTCCGAAGGTCGGCAACGTCGAGGGGACTTGCGCTGTCGGGCACGCCACGAGCCTACGGGCAACCGGCGCCGACGGCCTCTCAAGGCCGGTCGGCATACACATTGCCGTAACACAGCACCCGTAGTCTGTGCGCATGCATGCGGCGTCCTCGTTGGGGGAGATCCTGTCCAGCGGCCAGCGGTCGTTCTCCTTCGAACTATTCCCGCCTAAGACTGATGAGGGCGAGCGGATGCTGTGGCAGACCGTTCGCGAGATCGAGGCGCTGAAGCCCACGTTCGTGTCGGTGACCTACGGGGCCGGAGGATCGACCCGCGACCGGACCGTCAGGCTGACTGGGGAGATCGCCGGCGAGACGACCCTGACCCCGGTGGCCCATCTGACCTGCGTCGGCGCAAGTCGCGACGAGCTCTGCTACGTCGTCGGCCAGTACGCGGCCGAGGGCGTCAACACCATGCTCGCGCTGCGGGGCGACCCGCCGACCGGCCTCGACACCCCCTGGCGGCCGCATCCCGGCGGCCTCGACCATGCTGTGCAACTGGTCGAGCTCATCCGCTCGCTGGGCACCTTCAGCGTTGGTGTGGCCGCCTTCCCCGAGGGGCATCCCGAGTCGACCGACCTGGACCAGGACGCTCGCGTGCTGGCGATGAAGCAGCAGGCGGGTGCAGAGTTCGCCATTACGCAGATGTTCTTCCGGGTCGAGGACTACGAGCGGCTCATGGAGACCTCGGCCGCCCATGGCTGCACGATGCCCATCGTCCCGGGCATCATCCCCGTCACCAACGTGTCGCAGATCGAGCGGTTCGCAGCCTTGCAGGGTTCGGCGTTTCCCACCGACCTGGCTGAGCGGTTCGGCCGCATCGCGGATGACCCCGATGCCGTCGTCGCCATGGGGATCGACGTGGCCGCGGAGATGTGCCAGCGGCTGCTGGATCTCGGCGCCCCGGGGCTCCACTTCTACACGCTCAACCGCTCGCACTCGACGATCGAGGTCTACGAGGCGCTCGGTCTCGGCGCGATCACGCCTTAAGCCGGTACGAGGTCGTTGCGACCAGGCGCCCGCTTAGGAGACGAACTTCCAGCCCTTTGGGCAGGCCCCGGTCGAGTACTTCTTGACGTGGCCCTTGCCCGGATTCGACGTCTTCTTGCAGGTGATCGGCTTCGACGTGAAGGTGAACGGCATGCTGACGGCGGTCACTGCGCCCTTCGCGCTGTCCTCGGTGTAGGTGATCATGAGCTGGAGGGTGAAGGGCGACGACTTGCCGTGGATGGTGGCGCCACAGACACTCAGTCTTCCGGTGCCTGTTCCGGCGGGAAGCTCCTCGCCGCGGGCGACCATGGCGCTGTTGGCGTCCAGGATGACCGTGGTCGCATAGTCGACGTCCTTGTCGAGGGTGAACGCGTAGGGCAGTTGCGTGCACTTGCCCTCGGGCGGGGCCGTGATCGGGGTCTTGAGGGAGGCCTGGGAACCGCCATCGGTGGCCGACACGGTTCCGGCATGCGCGGGGACAGCCCCCGCAATCACCACGCATGCCGCGGTGAGGGCTATCGAGACCTTGAGCATCGTCATGACGTCTCCATCCTCGTCGTGCCCGCGCCGGCGTGCTCCTGAGTGTACGAATCCGACTCGGGCGATGCGCGGCTATGACACGTGACCAGGCACGGGTGCCCGGCCGATGAGGTCCGCGACGATCTCGGCGCCCATGCCGACGAGGGGAAGCCCGCCGCCCGGGTGACACGAGCCGCCGACCAGGTACAGGCCCGGCACCGGCGACTGATTCGCCGGCCGCTGGAACGCTGCGCGTGCGCCGTTGCTGGACGTGCCGTAGATCGAGCCCCCCGGGGCGCGAGTGGATCGGGCGAGGTCCGCGGGTGTGCGAGTCTCCTGCCAGATCACGCGGTCGCGGATGTCGGTGCCGCGCGCCGCGAGGGTGTCGAGGATGTGCGTCGCGTACGTGTCGGCCAGACCCGGGGCATCCCAGTCGATGGTGCGATCGCGGCCGTCGCCGTGTCGGGGCGCATTGATGAGGATGAACCACGCCTCGCTGTCATCGTCCGGGCGCATCTGGGGATCGTCGGGGACGCACGCGTAGATCGCCGGGTCCTCGACAGGCGACACGTTGCGGCCGAACAGGGCGTCGAACTCGCCGTCGTAGTCGGCAGGGAACCAGACGTTGTGGTGCTGCACTCCGTCGGTTCGGCCGCGCAGTGCGAGCAGCATGACGAACCCCGACAGTGATGGCGGCACCTTCTGGAGATCCTTGCCGGCCTTCGCCGCGCGACGGTCGTCGACCATTCCGCCATAGAGGAGGCGAGCATCGGTGTTGCTGACGACGATGTCGGCCGGGACGACCTGGCCATCGGCGAGCCGAACGCCGCTGACGCGGCCATCGGTCACCTCTACCGAGGACACATCGCAGTTCAGTCGGATCTCGACGCCGCGCTCGATGCACCGTTCGGTGAGCGCCGGCGCGAGTCGGCCGAGGCCGCCGGCGATGTGCCAGGCGCCGAAGGTCTCCTCGACGTAGGGGATCGTCGCGAGCACCGCGGGCGCCACTCGCGGATCGGATCCGGTGTACGTGGCATACCGGTCGAGGATCTGACGCAGGCGCGGGTCGCGCAGGTACTCCTTGCCGAGCGCCCGGAGCGTCGTGCGTGGCGCGACGGTGCGCACGTCCTGAGGGTCCTTGGCCAGGCCGAGCAGCGTCCGCCACCCAGCGAGTGGCGACTGAAGGAACGGTTCACGCGTGATGCGCCACATCTGCCCGGCCCGGCCGATCAGGGCGAGCCAGTCCTCCCGCGCCGTCCCGTCGAAGGCTGCCCCGAACGCATTGGCGCACTGAGCGGGGTCGACGCCGGGGACGACCACCGAGGATCCGTCGGCGAAGTGGTAGCCGAAGCCTGGCTCCACCGGCTGAAGGTCGACGGACTCCTCCAGAGGGGCACCAGTCTTCAAGAACAGGTCGCGATACACCGCAGGGAGCGTGAACAGGCTCGGACCGGTGTCGAATGCGAAGCCGTCGCGCTCGTAGACGGCGAGCTTTCCTCCCGTGCGATCGGCCTGCTCGAGGATCGTGACCTCGTGCCGCCGAACGGCCAGTCGGGCGGCCGCGGCGAGACCGCCCAGGCCCGCTCCGATGACGACGACGCGGCTCACGAGGTCGCCCCCACGGTGACGGCCCGGCCCTTCCATGCGTTTGTGCCGCGTCGATGCCGCCACCACGAGACGACGTTGAGTCCGACGAAGGCAGCGATCGACGCGGGCTGGGCGAGAGCGTCGGGAACGATGCGCTCGCCGGTGCGGGTCGCCACCATCGCGCGACTCGTCACTCCGGCCGCGTAGCCGGCCAGCCCGATCAGTCGGGTGCGGCGATCGGTGGCCACGACCGCGGCCGCCGCGGGAAGGACGTAGCAGGCCGTCAGCAGCGTGCAGGCCCCGATCGATCCGACGGGGCCGCCGAAGGCCGACCACAGCGACTTCGCATAGCCGTCGACGACCGCGGTGGTGCCGTCATACATCCGGCACTGCGCCAGCCTGGACCCGTCGACAGTAGCGGTGCGGTTGCCGTCGGCCTTGATGGCCCGCATGAGTCCGATGTCCTCGAGCACGTTCGAACGAACCGCCTCATGCCCGCCGACTCGCAGGTAGGCGTGTCGATCCAGTACGAGGAGCTGGCCGTTGGCGGCCGACAGCGAGGGCCGCTGCGATGTCTCGGCCCACCGCAGCGGCATGGTCGCCGCCCATGACCACGTGACCAGCGGCTGCACCAGGCGTTCGAGCCAGCCGTCCGACTCCTGGAACGGATAGGGCGCCACAAGCGCGAAGCCACCCTCGCGCAACGTGGCAATGCAGGAGCGGACGGCGTACGGGTGGAGCACGACGTCGGCATCGACGAACACCAGTACGTCGGCAGCGCTCTCGGCTGCAAGACGAGCGCACGCCCAAGGCTTGCCGAGCCAGCCCGGCGGCGGCGCATGGTCGGCCCCTTCCATCAGTCGCACGCGTGCGTCGGCTGCCGCGATGCGTCGGACGATGTCGGCCGTGCCGTCGGTGGATCCGTCGTCGAGGACGAGGACCTCCAGCGCCAGAACGCCGGTCTGCGCCAGCACAGACTCCAAGGTCTGGCCGATGTGCCCGGCCTCGTTGCGCGCTGGAATGAGCACGGCCACCGACTCGGCGACCTCGGGTGCATTGGGCTGCGGGGTCCGCAGGTAGGTCAGGTTGACGGCTGTATGGACGGCCAGGGCCACGGCTCCCAGGGAGCCAGTGGCAACGACGGCGCGACCATTCACCACTGGGGCGTGCTCCACAGCCGCCACAGCCACGGGATCACGACGATGCCCATGCAGACGCCGCCCCACAACGCCACGCCCGGTCGGTGGAAGAACAGTGCGTTGGCGACGACGTTCGAGGCGTACACCCAGATCAACATGACGTTCGGGACGGCGTCGGACACCGCCTTGCGCGGGAGCCGCTCGAGGATCCCCATGAGGATGATGGCGGCGAGCAGCCAGCCGAGGAAGTTCTGCATGGGGATGCCGGGAATCCCCGGCAGCGCCCAGCCGGTCTGCTGCCACGTCCAGTACTTCTCGCCGACCATCTGCGGATCGAGGAACAGGTCCCAGGCGGCGAGCAGCCAGCCACCGATGACGGCGGTGCCCATTCCCGTGGTCGAAAGGCGCTGGGCGGCCAGGAGGCAGGGGTACGACATCATCGACCACGCCATCGGGATCACCAGCGGCACGCCGGCGATCGCCGGACCCAACGAGCCGTACTCGTAGGTGCCGAACGGGAACGACGTGTTGAGTCCGAGCACTTCGACTCCCCAGCCGAAGATCAAGGTGATGGCGAGGAATCCGCTGGTCCAGACCGCTCCGCGCATCAGGTAGGCATGTGTGGCACTGGCCAGGAAGAAGGTCACGACGGTGAGAATGGTCAGCGCCGTGCGGGAACCTCCGCCGACGAGCACCCAGATGATCTGGCCGAGGATCGTGGCCGCGGCGAAGACCCAAGGCAGATAGGCGATCCACCCGGACGGCCCGCCACCCCGGTCGGAGTGCGGACCGGTGTAGATGCGGATGCTCACACCGCCGAGTCTAAGGTTGCGCGCATGACCGGCCGAGCGCAGATCGCGGTCGTCTTCGTCTCCCGTCGAACGGTGACGCATGACGATGAGTACGCGCGGATGGCGCAGCGCATGGATGAGCTCGTCCACGACCAGCCCGGATTCGTCGACATGGTCAGCGTGCGCGACCCCGTCACGCGTCAGGGGATCACGGTGGCGTACTTCACGGACGAGGAGTCCGTCCGGTTGTGGAAGGCGCATGCCGAGCACGCCGAGGCGCAGCGACAGGGGATCGCGGACTTCTACGAGGCGTATGAGGTCACGGTCGCGCAGGTGGTGCGCCAGTACGGGTTCGCGGCCGACGCCGATTGACCTGTGGGACAATTCGGACACGTGGGCCGGTGCGGTCGACTGCACCCACAAGGAAGGAGCGCGCATGCAGGGCTTGTCGACGATGCTGTGGTTCGACGGCCAGGCGCTGGAGGCCGCACGCTTCTACGTCTCGGTCTTCCCCAACTCGGTGATCCACGGGGACGCCGCGTTTCCCGACGTGGACTACCCGGAGAACGCGCAGGCCGACCCCGGCTCGGTGATGACGGTGTCGTTCGAGCTGGACGGCCGCCCCTTCACGGCCCTGAACGGCGGCCCGCACTACACCTTCAGCGAGGCCATCTCGTTCGTCGTGACCTGCGAGGGGCAGGACGAGGTCGACTACTTCTGGGACCGGCTGACCGACGGCGGGGGAGAGCCCGGGCGCTGCGGCTGGCTCAAGGACCCGTTCGGCGTCAGCTGGCAGGTGGTCCCGACCGCGCTCTTCGAGCTCGGCTCCGGTCCTGATGCCGAAGGCGCGCAGCGCGTATGGCAGGCGATGCTGGGGATGGACAAGCTCAGCATCCCCGATCTTCAGCGGGCCTACGACGGCGAGTGATCATGGCGAAGGTGCCCCGCCAACCCGACCTCGTCTGGCAGACGCTGCGGCTCCCTGCGCCGGCTCGGCGAGCCCTCGTGAAGGCGGGGATCACGAACTTCGACGAGCTCTCGCTGTGGAGCGAGTCCGAGGTGCTCGATCTGCACGGCGTGGGACCCAAGGCGATGACCATGCTCGTCCAGGCCATGGCCGATGCCGACTACGCCTTCGCAGCATGACTGGCCTGGTCGTCGGCGACAACTCCGTGCCCGAAGATGCCGCGGCCCTGCGTCAGGCCCTGTACGACTTCAACTTCGCGGAGACCGGCTTCGTCGATGGGCGCGACCTCTGCTGCTTCGTCAAGGACGAGTCAGGTGCACTGGTAGCCGGCATCGATGGATTCACGTGGGGCGGCTACGCCAGGATCGAGTTCCTCTGGGTGAGCCCCGCGGCACGTGGATCCGGCATGGGCCGTGCCCTTGCTCAGGCCGCAATCGACGAGGCGCGCCGCCGCAAGTGCCGAACGGTTGTGGTCAGCACGCACACCTTTCAGGCCCCGGACTTCTACCGCTCGCTCGGCTTCGTCGAGGTGGGACGGACGTCCGGGACTCCTGAGGGATTCGACGAGGTCCTGTATCAGTTGCACCTAGGCAACGCCGAGCAGTGAGGCGTGACGACACGACGGAGGTCGCGCTTGACCGATGGGATGACCCAAACCGACGATGCCGGGCCAGCGTCCACTGCTCGACTTCGGTTCCGGCGATGGAACCTGGACGACGCTGAGGCGATCCTCGACATGTACTCGCGCGAGGACGTGTACCGCTTCCTCGGGTCGACGCCCCGACCCGTCGACTCGCTCGAGGAGGCAGCTGAGCGGATCGGCCGGTGGCAGGCGCGGGCGACGCCCAGCCGAGGCCTGTGGGCCGTACTGCGGATCGACCACCCCGGTCCTCCGATCGGGACGGTCCTGCTGGTGCCGCTGCCCCGCACCGATGGGCAGGCGACGGATGTCCACGAGATCGGCTGGCACTTCCACCCCGACGTGTGGGGGCACGGCTTCGCCGCTGAGGCGGGGACTGCTGTCATCGACCTGGCTCGGGATACCGGCTTGACCGAGGTCAGGGCCGTGGTGTTCCTGGACAACCAGGCGAGTGTTCGCGTGTGCGAGCGGCTCGGTATGTCCGGACGGGGACTGACGCGCGAGTGGTACGACGCGTCAATGCTCGAGTTCGTCCAGTATCCGTTGTGATCACAGCGCGTTCAATGCGGCGGCCAAGTCGCGAATCAGGTCGTCGATCGACTCAAGGCCGATGGACAGTCGGACCAGACCCGCTCCCGGCTGGGCGGCCACGCTGACGATGCGGTGCGTGAGCGAGGCCGGATGCTCGACCAGGGTGTCGACCCCGCCCAAGGACACGGCGTGCGTGATCAGTCGCAGACCGGAGCACAGTTGCTGGGCCGCTTCGAAGCCACCGGCCATATCGAGCGCCACCATGGCCCCGGGGCCGTACATCTGCGTGCCGATCAGTCCGGTGGGATCGCCGCCGGGCAGGCCCGGGTAGTACGTGCGCGCCACCGCCGGCTGCTCGGTGAGCCAGCAGGCGACTGCGCCGGCCGTCGCCTGTGCCGCCTGCATCCGGATCGGCAGAGTCGCGAGTCCGCGCAGCAGCAGGTACGCCGACCACGGGTCGAGTACGCCGCCAGTGATGACGCGGATGGGTCGGATCGCGGTCGCGAGGTCGGGACTCGTGACAACGACGCCGCCCATGGCGTCGCCATGTCCGCCGAGATACTTCGTGGCGCTGTGGACCGAGTAGGCGGCGCCGAGTCGAAGCGGCTGCTGCAGGACAGGTGAAGCGAACGTGTTGTCGATCATCACCGGGACGTCACCGGCCTGTCGCACGATGTCCTTGATGTCGCGCAGCTCGAGGGTCGGGTTGCTGGGCGTCTCCAGCACCACGAGTCCGGTCCGCTCGGTGCGAGCCGAGGCGATCTCGTCGGGTTCGACGAAGGTCACCTCCGTGCCGAGCAGCCCGGACTCCAGCAGTGCGTCCGTCCCGCCGTACAGCGGGCGCACGGCCAGCACGTGCGGCACTCCGGCCGCCACCCGGCTCAATACGACGGCGCTCGTCGCGGCCATCCCGCTTGCGAAGGCGATGCCCTCCAGCGCGAGCGGCTCCCCTCCCGGGACGTGACCCTCGAGGGCGGCAACGGCGACCTCGAAACGGGCGACCGTGGTGTTCCATGCGCGCCGGTAGATCGTGGGTGCGCCCGGCGGGAGCGGCTGTCCGGTCGCCAGCACGTCGAGAGCGTCGCGCCCCTCCATCACGGAGGGCAGCGGTGCCGTGGTCGACAGGTCGATCGGCACCGCGTGGACGCCGAGCTCGGTGAGTCCCTCGCGACCGGCGTGCACGGCGAGGCTCGAGAGCGAGAGATGGTCGAGGGTCATGTTCGAAGGATGCTCCGTAGAAGCCTGACGTTGCGCTTCAAGCGCCCAAGTGTCCGAGTTGCACCTCACATCGCGGAATCGACCTCGAACCAGTCGCGGATCGCGGCCGAGGCCTCCTCGCCGGCGTCGTCCTGCCAGTAGTGCCCGGAGCCTGCCAGGGTGTGGTCGCGGCGGTTGGCGAAGGCCTCCTGCCAGCGACGACGTACGGACGCCTTGAAGGCGATGTCCTTGTCGGCCCAGAACAGCAGCAGCGGCATGCCGCCGAGGGTCGGAAGCCCGGCTTCCAGGCCATCGAGGAAGGGTCGAGCCGTGCGGATCTCGCGCGGGAACACCAGCACTGGAAGGCGTGATTCCGCGGTAGGGAAAGGTCCGAAGTACATGGTCCGCTCACCTTCGGTCAGCGTTCGCCTGCGGATCCCGCGTGGCAGGAAGTCCTTGACGAAGAAGTTGACCTTCTGGGTCAGCAGCCAGCCGGTGAGCCGGCCACCGGCGACATGTGAGAAGGACGTGGTCCACAGGTTGCTCGGCCAAGCCCAAGTGTTGCCGACAACCAATCGCGAGTAGCGACTCGGATCGGTGAGGACTGCGGAGATGCCGATGGGGCCGCCCCAGTCCTGCATGATCACCGTCACGTCGCGCAGGTCGAGCAGCTCGACGAACCGTGCAACGACCGCCGCCTGCTCGGCCGCAGTGAACCCGAAGCCGGGTCGAGCAGTGGAGAGCCCGAAGCCGGGGTAGTCGATGGTCACGCAGCGGAAGCGATCCGACAGGCCCGCGATCATGCGGCGGTACAGGAAGCTCCAGGTCGGGTTGCCATGCAGCATGAGAAGCGTCGGGCCGCTGCCCACATCGAGGTAATGGACGTCGTGACCGTCGACGTCGAGCCAGTGGGACTCGTACGGCAGTTCCTGCGGGATGAACCAGTTCGGACGGGTGCCCATGGGTCGTCAGGCTACGGGTGGCCCGCGGTGTCGTAAACCGGAGTGCTCCGCGTGAGGCTTACTGCTATCCAAGGACAAGACGACCGAGGAGGCCGATGGCACATGACTGACCCGTACAGCGTGCACGTCCAGGACATCCCGTGGGACGAGTTGTTCGCCGACGGCACCAAGGCGGCCACGCTTGCCGGCACGCGGGAGGCAGGCGTGCAGTTCACCTACGCCTTCTTCCTTCCCGCTGGCTTCTGGGACGCCCCCCACAGCCACTGCGCAGACGCGCACGTCTACGTCATGTCCGGCCAGCTACGGCTGGCATTCGGCGCCGACGGCGATCGATCCCGTGCCCAGATCCACCCGACTGGCAGCTACCTGCTCGTGCCGGCTGGCGCCGTCCACTTCGACGGGGCGGAGGTCGACACGATCATCCTGGGCAATGCCGTCGGGCGTTGGTCCACGGACTATTCCTGATCTCAGGCACCGACTTCGGCGGCTTCGCCGGCGGTAATGCGCAGCAGTTCGTCGTATGACGTGGGGAACACGTAGTGGGGGTGACCGCCGGCCGCCCAGACCTCGTCGTATCGCGACAGGGCGATGTCGACGATCGTGCGCAGGGGGTGCGGATGCCCCACCGGTGCGACGCCGCCGATGGCGAATCCCGTGGCCTTGCGCACCTCGTCGGCGCTTGCCTTGGTGATCTCGTTCACCTCGAGGATGCTGGCCAGCTGCACGATGTCCACGCGATGGCCTCCTGAGGCGACGACCAGGACCGGCTCGCCGTCGGCGAGGAAGATCAGCGAGCTCGCGATCTGTCCCACCTCGATTCCGAGCGCGTCGGCGGCCTCCTTCGCGGTGCGGGCGCTGTCGTCGAGCGCGCGGACCTCGCCTCGCGCACCGAGCAGCGCGAGGGTCTTGCGCACGCGGATCACGGACTGCTGTTCTGTCGCCTCGCTCATGGGGCGAGGCTAATGGGCGGGACCCGAGTCGCGGGCCTAGGGTGAGCATCGCGCCATCGAGTGTCGTGGCCGACTGAGCGAGGAGATGTCATGGCTGATGCCGTCAAGCGCCCCATCGGCGTGACCCTGGTGTTCATCGTCATCCTGATCACAGGAGCCTTCCAGCTCCTCGCAGGATTCCTGCGGCTGTTCAACCGCGGCGACAACGCAACGGTCGGGCTCTGGGCGGCGCTGATCACCATCGCAATCGGCGTCGTCTACCTGCTGGTCGCCAAGGGCATCGCGAACGGCAGTTCCTTCGCCCGGTTCATCGTGGCGGCGCTGACGGTCCTCATGATCGCCGCGGCGGTGTGGATGCTGTTCGCCGCGCCGAGCCTGTGGGTTGCACTGATCATCCAGATCCTGCTCGGCTTGATCGTGCTGCTGCTGCTGTACTCAGCGCGCGCGTCGATGTTCTTCAAGCAGAGCTAGGCGCGAACGACCCCGAGCTCATCGCCTGCGTGGTGCCTTGGCCGTGGATGCGCGCTCGATCAACTGAGGCTGGAACTGCACACGCTGGTGTGCATGGGTGGCCGGGTCCTCGCACTCGCCGATGACGAGCTTTGCCGCCGCGTAGCCCAGTTCGTACTTGGGCTGTCGAATCGATGTGAGCGGCACCGCGGCGTTGGCGGCGAACTCGATGTCGTCGTAGCCGATCACTGACACGTCCTTCGGCACGCCGAGACCGGCGCGCGTCAGCGCGCGGACGGCACCGAGCGCGAGGAGGTCGTTTGCGCAGAGCAGGGCCGTCATCTCGATGCCCTTCGCGAGCGCGTCCTCCATGGCGGCCTCTCCGGCCGCCGCCGTCATCTGGGTTGCGGCGATGCGGCGTACGTTGACCTTGGCCTTGCGCACCGCGCGCATGATCCCGGCCTCGCGATCGGCCACCTGGGGGATGTCGCGCGGGCCGGCTAGCCACACCAGCTGCGTGTGGCCGAGGGCGATCGCGTGCTCGGCGGCGAGACTGCCTCCCATGGTGTCGTCGACGGATGCACTGCACACGTCCTGGCTTGGTGCGGCGTTGTCGAGAAGGGTGACGGCGACGCCGTGAGCGATGAGCCGACTCAATGGCTTCAGGCTCTTGCGGGCAGGAGTGATGAGGATGCCGCCCACGCGCTGGCCTTCGAGCACCGCGAGATAGCGGTCCTCGCGTTCGGCCTGCTCGTCGGAGTTGCACAGGATCACGACGTAACCGGCCTCAAGTGCCGCATCCTCCGCGCCGCGCGCCACCTCGGTGAAGAACGGGTTCGCGATGTCGGGCACCACGAGTCCAATGACCTTGGCGCGCCCGACCCGCAGTTGCTGTGCAGCAGCGCTGGGGATGAACCCCAGGTCGCGGATTGCCGCCTCCACGCGAAGCCGCGTGGGCAGGGCGACCAGATCGGGATGGTTGATGACATTGGAGACCGTGCCAAGGGACACGGAGGCGCGCGCCGCCACGTCCTTCATGCTCACGGCCATACCCGCACCCTTCTTGAAACCCTCAGGACCAGAATCGTAGGGAAGAAATGAAACGTGTCAATTCCGTTATTGGTGAATTCCGCGAAACCGATTGACACGGGGCCGCAATGAACGTAATTATCGGGCAATCTCCAATTGGAACCTTTCAATACTCGAGGGGCTTCGTGAGCACACACCTGTTGGTCATCGAGGGCGCGTACAAGCGCTTCGGCGGCGTTCAGGCACTCGATGGCGCGTCCTTGACGGTCGACCGCGGGGAGATCGTCGGCTTGCTCGGTGAGAACGGGGCGGGCAAGTCCACGCTGGTCAAGACGCTCGCCGGTCTGCACTCGCTGGACGAGGGCACGATCGACCTCGAGGGCCAGACGTTCCAGCAGGGCAGTCCTCGCAGCGCGCGCGATCAGGGCATCGCGATCATCTACCAGGAGCCCTCGCTGTTCCCCGATCTCACGCTGGCCGAGAACGTGTATGTGGGCCAGCAGCCCAAGTCCGGTGGGCGCGTGGACTGGGCAGCCATGGCCACCCGCACTGCGGAGTTGTTCGCCGACCTGGGCATCGACCTCGACCCAAGGCGCCAGGCACGTGGACTGTCCATCGCCGACCAGCAGATGGTGGAGATCGTCAAGGCCCTCAGCGTCGAGGCGAGGATCATCATCATGGACGAGCCCAGCGCGGCGCTTTCCGCGGCTGAGGTGGAGCGCCTGCTGGAGGTCGCGCGCCGACTTCGCGATCAGGGTCGCGGCGTCATCTACATCAGCCATCGCCTCGACGAGGTCTTCGAGGTCTGCGACTCCGTGACGATCATGCGCGACGGTGCGACAGTGGCCAGTGCCAAGGTCGCTGACATCGACAACGCACAGATCGTGCGCTGGATGGTCGGTCGTGAGATCACCGACATGTTCCCGAAGGTTCCCGCCGAGATCGGCGAGGTGGTCCTCGAGGTGGCGGGCCTGTCGAGCAGGGGCGAGTTCACCGACATCTCGTTCACGGTGCGCGCGGGCGAGATCGTGGCGCTGGCCGGTCTCGTGGGCTCCGGCCGATCGGAGGTCGTGCGAACCATCTTCGGCATCGACTCCTTCGACGGCGGATCGATCGTCCTGGAGGGCAAGACGCTCCAGTCGCACACGCCGGCGAAGGCCATGGCGGCGGGCATCGCCCTCGTCCCGGAGGACCGGCGTCTGCAGGGGCTCTTCATGCCGTCCTCCATCGCGCACAACACGGCGATCACCGTCCTCGGCCGGCTGCGTCGTGGCCTGCTGCTGCGCACCTCGTCGGAGCGCAAGGTCGCCGAGGACTGGGCGGAGCGGCTCCAGCTGAAGTACGCCGGCATCGACGACCCGGTTGAGCGGCTGTCCGGCGGAAACCAGCAGAAGGTCGTCCTCTCCAAGTGGCTGGCGACCGATCCCAAGCTCCTCATCGTCGATGAGCCGACCCGCGGAATCGACGTGGGCACCAAGGCCGAGGTGCACCGGCTCCTGTCGGAGCAGGCGGCCAAGGGCACCGCGGTGCTGATGGTCTCGTCCGACCTGCCCGAGGTGCTGGGCATGGCGGACCGCATCCTCGTCATGCGCGAGGGCCGCCTCGTAGCGGAGATTCCGCGCTCGGAGGCCACCCAGGAGCGCGTGATGACGGCGGCGGCGGGAGCCGCAGCATGATGGCCAAGGTGATGCGGATCCGCGAGCTGCCGATCTTCGTGGCGCTGCTCCTGCTCCTCCTGCTCACCGGCATCCTCAATCCGGCCTTCCGCACCGGTGATGGACTCACGGCAATCCTCATCGAGTCGGCACTCATCGGCTTCCTTGCCGTCGGGCAGTCCAACCTCATCATCATGCGACACATCGACCTTTCGGTGAGCTCGACCGCAGGTCTGGTCTCCTTCCTCGTCGGCAGCTACTCGATGAACCATGGCGGCGTCACCGGGGGAGTGGCGATTCTCATCGCCATCGGTGTGGGAGCCACCGTCGGAATCGTCAACGGCGCGCTCGTGGCGTACCTCGGTCTGCCGTCACTCGTCGTCACGATCGCGACGCTCTACATCGTGCGCGGCATCTTCAACTACCTGGCCGCGGGAATCACGGTGACGGCCGACCAGCTGCCGCCGTACTTCTCCTGGATCGGGTCCGGGGAGATTCTCGGCATCCCGGACCTGTTCGTGTTCGCCGCCCTGGCGGCAGCGATCATGACGCTGGTGCTGCGCTACACGCGCTGGGGCCGCGACCTGTACTCGATCGGATCGAATCCGCAGGCGGCTCGTCGGGTCGGCATCCCGGTCCCGCATCGCGAGTTCGCCGCCTTCGTCCTCAACGGGTCCATCGCAGGGATTGCTGGCCTCATGCTGCTGTCGCGGTTCTCGTTCGCCGACGCGACGGCGGGTCTGGGCATCGAGCTGTACGTCGTCGCAGCCTGCGTGATCGGCGGCGTGGCCATCGCCGGCGGAGTAGGGACGCCGGCCGGTGCGCTGATCGGTGCGGTGCTCCTGCAGACAATCGCCTTCGCGCTCGGAGCGCTCGGAGTATCGCAGTTCTGGCAGCAGGCGGTCGCTGGCGCACTGCTCGTCGCCGCCATCGCCTTCGATCGCATCGTTGCTATGAGGAGCACTCGCCACGCCACCCGCCTGGTGGAGGTGCCGGTATGAAATCAGGTGGTTTCCGGCTCGGCTGGGACAAGGGCATCATCTTGCTGCTGGTCCTGCTGATCCTCTTCGGCGGAATGAGCAACGAGCTGTTCCTGGCCGGCGACAACATCAACTTCATCATCGGTGATGTCTCCGAGGTGATGCTCATCGCCTTCCCGATGGCACTGCTGATCATCGTCAAGGAGATCGACCTCTCCGTCGCGTCGAACCTGACGCTCTCTTCGGCCGTGATCGGCATCGCGTGGCACGGCACCGGCTCGATGTGGATCGCGGTGATCGCCGGCCTGCTCACCGGCTCCCTCTGCGGCCTCGTCAACGGCCTGCTGGTGACTCGCCTTGGGCTCTCGTCCCTCGCGGTGACGATCGGAACGCTGGCCCTGTACCGCGGCCTGTGCTACGTACTCCTGGGCGACACCCCGGTCGCGGACTACCCGACCGAGTGGACCGACCTCGGCTACCAGCCGATCCCGGGCACGTTCCTGCCGTGGGTCGTCGTGCCGATGGTCATCGCTGCGCTGGCCTTCTGGTACGTGCTGCACGGGACGCGCCTTGGCCGGTGGCTGTTCGCGATCGGACAGGGCGACGAGGCGGCAGTGTTCTCGGGCATCCCGCTGAAGAGGGTCAAGCTCAGCCTGTTCGTGCTGACCGGCTTCATGTGCGGCCTGGCCGGCCTGGCCTACACGATCCGCTTCGCCTCGTCGTCACCTGACGGCGCGCTCGGCTTCGAACTGCTGGTCATCGCCGCCGTGCTGTTCGGCGGGGTCGCGATCGCCGGCGGGGTCGGCACCATCTGGGGTGTCGTCGCGGCCGTCCTGATCTGGGGTTTCAGCCGCTCGTACCTCCAGCTTGCCGGCTGGGACGCCAACGCCCTTGTCATCGTCAGCGGCCTGCTGCTCCTTGTGTCAGTGGCCGTTCCCCGCATACTGTCGAAGATCCGCGAGTCACTCGCCCACAGAACCTCTCGGCCCTCAAGCCGAGGCGGAGTAACGCCACCACCCGGCGGCGCGACTGAACCACTAAGCCCTGCGGTCGCAGGGCAGGACCAAGGGAGTCACCGAGGATGACCTCAATCACGAAGAAGGTGATGGCCGTCGCCGCAGGCGCCGCCGTCATCGTCGGCCTGGCGGTCGCGCCTGCAACCGCTGCGCCGAAGTCTGGCCTCAAGATCGCCATCATCCCGAAGGCGATCAACAACGGCTACTTCACCGCCTGGAACAAGGGCGCTCAGAAGGCCTGCAAGGAGATCAAGGCCACCTGCAAGTACATCGGCCCCACCCAGGCCACCGGCCCGGCTCAGGTCGCGTTCATCAACCAGGCCATTCAGCAGGGATACAACGCGATCGTGCTCAGCGCAGCTGACCAGAACGCGCTCGCCCCGACGTTGAAGAAGGCCAAGGCCAAGGGCATCTGCGTCGTCACGTCCGACGCCGACGTCGCCGACACCAAGACGCGAACCGTTGCGGTGCTCCCGGCATCCTCGGACCGCATCGGTGCCGCTGAGGTCGACTGGATCGCGCAGGAGATCGGCGGCAAGGGCAAGGTTGCGATCCTGTCCGCCGCAGCCACCGCCGCGAACCAGAACGCCTGGATCGAGGCCATGAAGAAGCAGCTTGCTGCGAAGTACCCGAACATCTCCCTCGCCGGCGTCTACTACGGCGACGACGACGCGACCAAGTCGGCGCAGCAGTACAACCAGATCCTGACCGAGCACCCGGACATCGCGGGCATCATCTCCCCGACCACCGTCGGCATCCTCGCCGCGGCCCAGGAGAAGAAGTCCAAGGGCTCCAAGGTGGCCATCACCGGTCTGGGCCTGCCGAGCCAGATGAAGGACTACGTCCTCGACGGCACGATCAGCAAGTTCGGTCTGTGGAACCCGATCGACCTCGGCTACGTGGGCACCTACGCCGCAGCTGAGTGCGCCTCGGGCAACCTCAAGCAGGCCACGGGCACGAAGCTCAAGGCCGGCACCAAGACCTACGTCGAAGGCCCGAACGGCGTCATCTACCTCGGCGACCCGTTCACCTTCACCAAGGGCAACATCGTCACCTTCGCCAAGATCTACTAGGCACAGGCTGACGAGCACCACCTAGCTCGGGTGGCGGCGGACGTGACCCGTCCGCCGCCACCCGGACCAAAGGAGTCCGATGCAGCGCGTGTGCTTCCTGCTGAAGGTCCGGGCGGACCGGCTTGATGAATACGCCGAACGGCACCAGCGGGTATGGCCGGAGATGCTCGAAGCCCTCAGCCGGACCGGCTGGCACAACTACTCCCTCTTCCTTCGCGACGACGGCCTGCTCGTCGGCTACTTCGAGACACCGAGTCTCGCGGCTGCCCTCGAGGGAATGGCCGCCACCGACGTCAACGCCCGATGGCAGTCCGAGATGGCCGAGTTCTTCGAGTCACTCGACGGCCGTCGCCCCGACGAGGCGTTCCTGACGCTCCGCGAGGTCTTCCACCTCGCCTGATACCTCTGACCCGACCTCGACCAGACAGGACCCGACATGGATCGCGAAACGGCGAAGCGGCAACTCGACGAGCTCAAGATCGAGGTGCCCTCCTGGGCATACGGCAACTCCGGCACACGGTTCAAGGTGTTCGCCCAAGCGGGCGTGCCGCGTGACCCCTACGAGAAGGTCTCCGACGCGGCCGTGGTCGCTCGCTACACCGGATCCGTGCCTTCGGTGGCGCTCCACATCCCGTGGGACAAGGTGGATGACTACGACAAGCTTGCGACGCATGCCGCGCAGGAGGGCATCGCGCTGGGCACGATCAACAGCAACGTCTTCCAGGACGACGACTACATGCTGGGCAGCGTCACGAATCCCGACCCGCGCATCCGCCGCAAGGCGACCGACCACCTGCTTGAGTGCGTCGACATCATGGACATCACCGGCTCACGCGACCTCAAGCTCTGGTTCTCCGACGGCATGAACTACCCGGGGCAGGACGACATCCGCTCACGCCAGGACCGCCTGCACGAGGCCCTGGTCGAGGTCTACGACCGTCTCGGCCCCGACCAGCGGATGGTGCTGGAGTACAAGTTCTTCGAGCCGGCCTTCTACGCGACCGACGTCCCGGACTGGGGCGTGTCGTATGCGCACTGCCTGAAGCTCGGCCCGAAGGCGATGGTGGTCGTCGACACCGGGCACCACGCACCAGGGACCAACATCGAGTTCATCGTTGCGTTCCTACTGCGAGAAGGAAAGCTAGGCGCCTTCGACTTCAACTCGCGGTTCTACGCCGACGACGATCTCATCGTGGGTGTCGCTGATCCGTTCCAGTTGTTCCGGATCATGCACGAGGTCGTCAAGGCGGACGCGATCCGGCAGTCGTCCGGTGTCGCCTTCGTTCTCGATCAGTGCCACAACATCGAGCCGAAGATCCCCGGGCAGATCCGCTCGATCCTCAACGTGCAGGAGGCGGTCACGAAGGCGCTGCTGGTCGACCAGCCCGCGCTCGAGGCCGCTCAGCGCAGTGGCGACGTGCTGGGCGCACATGCCGTCCTCATGGACGCCTACGACACCGATGTCCGCCCGCTGCTGGCCGAGTGGCGATCCGAGCGGGGCATCGACCCGGCTCCGATGAAGGCGTACGCGGCATCCGGGTACGCCGAGCAGATCGTCGCCGACCGAGTCGGTGGCAGCCAGGCCGGCTGGGGCGCCTGAACCATCACGCAGCAGCACTCACGAGGAAGACGGAGATGATGACGTCGCGGACGCCAGTCCAGGAACTGCTCCAGCGCTCGAACCGGCTGGGAGCCGATCGGCGCAACACCAACTACGCGGGCGGGAACACGTCGGCCAAGGGAACCGAGCTCGACCCGGTCACTGAGCAGCCGGTCGAGCTGATGTGGGTCAAGGGCTCCGGCGGTGACCTCGGCACGCTCAAGGAGTCGGGCCTGTCCGTCCTGCGTCTGGATCGCCTGCGCTCCCTGGTCAACGTGTACCCGGGCATCGACCGCGAGGACGAGATGGTGCACGCGTTCACCTACTGCCTGCACGGCACCGGGGGCGCAGCACCGTCGATCGACACGGCGATGCACGGCCTCGTCGATGCGCCGCATGTGGATCATCTTCACCCCGACTCGGGAATCGCGTTCGCCACCTCGGCGGACGGTCCTGAGCTCACGAAACGCTGCTTCGGCGATCGGGTCGTGTGGGTCCCGTGGCGTCGGCCCGGCTTCCAGCTCGGTCTCGACATCGCCGCGATCCAGAAGCAGAACCCGCAGGCGATCGGCTGCATCCTGGGCGGGCACGGCATCACGGCTTGGGGCGCGACGAGCGAGATCTGCGAGGCGAACTCGCTGGAGATCATCGGCATGGCCGAGGCGTTCATCGCGGCGAACGGGAAGGCCCTGCCGTTCGGGGGTGTGATACCCGGCTACGAGCCGCTGCCGCTCGAGGAACGGCGCGCACGGGCGGCCGCACTGGCTCCGGTCATCCGCGGCATCGCGTCGCAGGACCGCCGCATGGTCGGGCACTTCGACGACAGCGACGTCGTCCTCGACTTCGTCAGCCGGGAGCGACACCGAGAACTCGCGGCGCTCGGCACCTCGTGCCCCGACCACTTCCTGCGCACCAAGGTGCGGCCGATGGTGCTGGACCTGCCGGCCGACGCGCCGATCGAGGAGGCCGTCGAGCGGCTGCACGTGCTGCACGCGGCGTACCGCGACGAGTACGCCGCCTATTACAGCCGGTACGCGACCGCCGACAGCCCAGCCATGCGCGGGGCCGACCCGGCGATCGTCCTGGTGCCTGGAATCGGCATGTTCTCGTTCGGCGCGAACAAGCAGACCGCCCGTGTCGCCGGTGAGTTCTACGTCAACGCGATCAACGTGATGCACGGCGCCGAGGCGCTGTCGACCTACGCCCCCATCGCCGAGAGTGAGAAGTTCCGCATCGAGTACTGGGAACTGGAGGAGGCCAAGCTCCAGCGCATGCCCAAGCCGAAGCGGCTCGCGACGCGCATCGCCATCGTCACCGGTGGTGCTGGCGGCATCGGTGGCGCGACTGCGCGAGCCATCGCGGCCGAGGGCGGCTGCGTCGTCATTGCCGACCGCGACATCGACAAGGGGCGCGAACTCGCCGCCGAGCTCGGTGGCCCGGACGTGGCGATCGCGGTTGAAGTCGACGTCACCTCCGAGGAGGGCGTGCAGGCCGTGGTGGCCGCGTGCTGCCTGGCCTTCGGCGGCGTGGACATCGTCGTCAACAACGCCGGCCTGTCGATCTCGAGGCCCTTGCTGGAGACGACCGTTGGCGACTGGGACCTGCAGCACGACGTCATGGCGCGGGGTTCGTTCCTGTTCAGCCGCGACGCGGCTCGAGCGATGATCGCCCAGCGGATGGGTGGCGACATCGTGTACATCGTCAGCAAGAACGCCATCTTCGCGGGTCCATCCAACATCGGCTACAGCTCGGCCAAGGCTGACCAGGGTCATCAGGTGCGGCTGCTCGCAGCCGAGCTGGGGGAGTTCGGCATCCGCGTCAACGGCATCAACCCCGATGGCGTCGTGCAGGGCTCAGGGATCTTCTCCAGCGGCTGGGGCGCGAACCGCGCAGCGGTCTACGGGGTGAAGGAGGAGGACCTCGGCCAGTTCTACGCCAATCGCACCATCCTGAAGCGTGAGGTGCTTCCCGATCACGTGGCGGCCGCCGTCGCGGCGATCGTGTCCGACGAATTCTCGCGGACGACCGGTCTGCTCGTTCCGGTCGACTCGGGCGTCGCTGCTGCCTTCCTTCGTTAGGGGCGTCATGACCAAGGTCGCCGCTGTCGACATCGGCGCGACGAGTGGTCGCGTCGTGCTGGCGGAGCTGGGCCCGGATGGGCCACGGCTCGACGTGGTGGCGCGCTTCCCGAACGTACTGCGGCAGTCGGCCGATGCCTGGTCGTGGGACATCGATGCGCTCTACGCGTCGATGCTGAACGGACTGGCGCAGTCGGTCGAAGCCGGCGCTGCTTCGTGGGGGATCGACACCTGGGCCATCGACTACGGCGTCGTGCGCGACGGCGCACTCGTGGGCCCGGTGCGGGCGCATCGTGACCCCCGACACGAGCGGGGGATCGGCGTCGTGCGGTCTGCGCTGACGTGGGAGCGCCAGTACGACATCACTGGCATCCAGCACATGCCGATCAACACCATCTACCAAGTCGCAGCGGACGATCCGCAGCGGATCACCGAGGGCACGACGTTCCTCATGGTTCCCGACCTGCTGACCTACTGGGCCACGGGAGTCACGGCGACCGACATCACGAACGCCTCGTCCACCGGAATGGTCGACGTGCGCACCCGGCAGTGGTCGCCCGTGGTCCTCGCCGCACTTGGCGTGCCCGGCTCGGCGTTCCTCCCGCCGGACGAGCCGGGCGCCGTCCGCGGCCCCGCGACCGACGCGCGGCTTCGCGGCCTTCCCCTCATCGCAGTGGCCACGCACGACACCGCGAGCGCCTTCGTCGGGACGCCGCTCGCCGATCGAGACTCAGCCCTGGTGCTCTCCCTTGGGACCTGGGCGCTCATCGGCGCGGAGGCTGTCGGGATCGAGCCGACGCCCGAATCGATGGCCCTGAACGTCACGCACGAACTTGGCGTCGACTCGACGGTGCGGTTCCTGCGAAACGTCTCAGGCATGTGGCTGCTCGAGGAGTGCCGGCGGGCCTGGGCAGCGACGGACGGCACCGAGCCGTCCGTGCCGGAACTCCTCGCCGCCGCGGAGCGGGCGCCGGCCTTCGCGGCCGTCTTCGACGTCGACGCACCGGACCTGACGCAGCCCGGGCAGAGCCAGGAGACGATCTGTCCCCACGTGATCGGGAACTGGGACGGCTCGCGGGGTGCCGTCGTCCGGACAATTCTTGAGTCGCTGGTGGTGCGGCTCGCTGAGCGCGCCACCGAGATCGAGTCCCTGCTGGGTCGCCCTCGCCCGGTGCTGCACGTCGTGGGCGGCGCCAGCAGGATGAAGCTGCTGATGCAGTGGCTGGCGGATGCGACCGGCAAGACCGTCGTGGCCGGCCCGGTCGAGGCGACGGCGCTTGGCAACGCGGTCCTGCAATGGCGCACGATGGGAGCAGTGGCGGACCTGGCCGAGGCACGCATGCTCGTCGCGAGCATGCCTGAGATCACGACGTACGAGCCCCGCGGAGATCGACGGCCGTGGACAGATCTCGCCGATCGACTGGCGACGAGCGAAAGGAACCGCTGATGGTCCAGCGACGGCTGCCCCGACCAAGCGAGGTGCTGCCCCTCATCGGACGGCGGGACCCGAGCTTGTCCCGCCTGGAGGCCCGGCTCGAGCGCTGCGCGAGCATCGGCGACGTGCGGGAGATGGCGCGCCGACGCACCCCGCGGTCGGTATTCGACTACACCGACGGCTCGGCCGGAACCGAGTCCTCCCTACGACGTTCCCGGCAGGCCTACGCGCGCGTGGAGTTCCAGCCGCGCGTGCTGCGCAACGTCGCGGACATCGACACGTCGGTGTCGATGCTGGGCCAGCGGTCAGCGCTGCCGTTCGCGTTCGCCCCGACGGGATTCACCCGGATGATGCACTACCTCGGCGAGCCCGCTGTCGCGCAGGTCGCTGGCGAGGCAGGCATCCCGTTCTCGCTTTCGACCCTCGGGACGACGTCGGTTGAGGCCCTCGCGGCGGCGGCGCCTGGGACGCGGCGCTGGTTCCAGCTGTACGTCTGGCACGACCACGCGGCAGCCGAAGTGCTGGTCAGGCGTGCGGAGGCCGCCGGCTACGACACGTTGATCCTCACCGTCGACACGGCCGTCGGCGGCATCCGTCTTCGAGATGTCCGCAACGGCCTGACCATCCCCCCGCAGCTGACCGTCCGGACGATGGCCGAGATGGCCATGTATCCGCGTTGGTGGATGAACCTGCTCACCACCGAGCCCCTGGAGTTCGCGTCACTGCAGTCGACCGGCGGCACCGTGGGGGACCTGCTGACGAAGGTGTTCGACCCCAAGATCGGGCCGGATGACATCTCGTGGCTGCGCAGCGCCTGGTCCGGCACGCTCATCCTCAAGGGCGTCCAGTCCGTCGCCGATGCGGTACTGGCCGCGGACCTCGGCGTCGACGGCATCATCTTGTCCAACCACGGTGGCCGGCAGATCGACAAGGGCAATGTGCCGCTCGAGCTGCTGCCGCTGGTCGTCGACGAGGTGGGCGATCGCGTCGAGGTCTACGTCGACGGCGGGATCACCAGCGGCCAGGACATCGTCGCAGCGCTCGCGTTCGGAGCGCGGGGCACGCTGGTCGGCCGGGCCTTCCTCTACGGACTGATGGCCGGCGGTGTCGACGGGGTTCGCCGGGTCGTGGCGATCCTCGACAAGGAGATCCGCACCACGATGCAGTTGCTCGGCGTGACGTCGGTCGACCAGCTGGACCGGTCGTACGTCCGACTGCGCTGACGCGTGGCCGGTTGCCGCCCCCGCCGCCCCGCGTGGATGCGATCATGCCCTTCATGAGCAAAGCGGCTTCTTCGTTCACCGGCTTCCCGGCCGAGGCGTTCGACTTCTACGATCGGCTCGGCGACAACAACAACCGCACCTGGTGGAACGAGCACAAGGCCGAGTACGTTTCGGCGATCAAGGAGCCCCTGGAGGCACTGCTCGCCGAACTGGAACCGGAGTTCGGGACGCCCAAGGTGTACCGCCCCTACAACGACACCAGGTTCGCCAAGGGCAAGCCGCCGATCAAGGACCATCAGGGCGGGGTCGTCGAGGTCGAGGACGCGATGGGCTACTACGTCCAGGTGTCAGGGTCGGGCCTCATGGTGGCCGGCGGGTGGTACGCACCGCAGGGCGACCAGACCGCGCGCTACCGGGAGTCGGTGGAGGGCCCGGCCGGCGCCGAACTCGAGCGCATGCTGAAGTCGATGAAGCGCTCGTGGGAGATCGACGGCGACCCGGTCAAGACGCAGCCACGCGGCTACTCGGCCGACCATCCCCGCATCGGCCTGCTGCGCAACCGGCGCATCACCGTCGCCCGGCACTATCCCGTCGAGCCGTGGCTCGGAAGTCGCAAGGCGTTCACCACCGTGCGCGATGGTTGGCGGTCAATGCGCCCGCTGATGGAGTGGCTCGTGGACTTCGTGGGTCCCGCCGCGGACCCGGGCGCCTGACCTCCACGCCGACGCAGGTCTCCAACGGTCACGAATCCAGGAGCGCGCGGACGAGCGCAGTGTCCTCACGCGGGTACTCCGGCCAGTGGCTCGCCAGCCAGTCCTCGGCCGCCTGCAGGAGTGCGCGGCCCACGTCGACCACGTCCAAGGTCACGGCCGCATCGATCGCGGCCGCAAGCCGGGGGTCGGCCGACTCGAACCGCCGAAAGACGTCGAGTGCGTCGAGCTCGGCTGCCTGCTCGCGGGGGACCAGGTCCCGGGCCAGTCGAAGGAGATGCTCGACCGCGTAGGTGCGCACGAACACGCTGGCACTGAGCCGCTCGCCGCGGCGGGCGCGCCCGGTGCCGATGTACACCAACGCCAGGAACAGCCGGAACTCACTGAGGCGATTGACGTTCCGGGGAGCGAGGCTGCGGTCGCGAACCGTCTCAGTGATGGCGGCGATGCCCCCGCGATCGACGACAACGATCGCATGGTTCAGCACGCAGCCAGCGAATTCGGCTCGGTCGAAGACGGCGAACTCGATCAACAGGCCCGACCGGTAGAGCGCCTTCAGCCCATGCGCGGTCTCGCGGAACGACCAGGCAATGTCTTCCGCAGCAGGCAGCCACGACAGGTCCGTGCGGAACTGCTCGGGAGTCCCGTCGTTGGTGATCAGGAGGAAGTCGTGATCAGACCACCGGTCGCGTCTGGACGGTTCGGCGGACGATCCGCACAGCACGAGGCCCTGGATGCGCGAGTCCGATTCGGCGGTGTGTCGAAGCACCTCGATCAAGGCATCCGGGTCCGACGTCATACGTAGATCCGCTCGCCCTGCTGCGGCACGACCACGGCAACGTCCCATTCCTCGCGGATCCGGTTGGCCAGAGTGTGAGAGGATTCCGGTTCGCCATGGTTGACGAAGACCTGCTGCGGCTTGGTCCGGCAGGATTCCAGCCAGTCGAGCAACTCGCTTGCGTCGGCGTGCACAGAGAACGCCTCGACCTCGACGATCTCGGCGCGCACGGCGACGTACTGGCCGTGGATCTTGATCTCCTTGGCCCCGTCGGCGAGCATGCGGCCGGGTGTGCCGACTGCCTGGAAGCCGGCAAGGATCACCGTGTTGTCGCGATCCGGCAGCAGTGCCTTCAGATGGTGCGTGACGCGGCCACCGCTGCCCATGCCCGACGCCGAGATGATGATGCGCGCGCCGCCGCGGTCCAGCGCCATCGACTCCAGCGGAGTCGTGGCCTCGTGCAAGTTCGGCAGGTCGATCGCCATCGGGCCCTCGGCCACGGTCGCGGCAGAGATCTCCGGGTCACCGTCACGGATGGCATCGAGGTAGACGCGCAAGGCGGCGAGCGCCATCGGGCTGTCGACATGGATCGGTGCGACGGGAATGCGCTGCTGGTCCTGCAGGCTGCGCAGGGCCTTCAGGAGCACCTCGGTGCGGTCCACGGCGAACGCCGGGATGACGACCGTTCCGCCCCGCTTGAGTGTTCGCGTGATGGTTGCAGCCATCTTGTCGAGCTGCTGCTCGACATCCTCATGCTCACGGTCGCCGTACGTGGATTCGACGACGATCGCGCTCGCATCACTCGGCGGCGCCGGGTTGCGCAGCAGCGGATGGTTGCCGCGACCCAGGTCACCACTGAACACCACGGCATGCCCGGTCGAGTCGTCGGTGATGGTCGCGATCGACGAGCCGAGGATGTGTCCGCCCATGTCGAGGCGCGCCGTGGCACCCTGGCAGGGCGTGAAGACGGTGCCGAACTCGACAGGGTGCAGCAGTGCGATCGACCGCTCGGCGTCCTCGCTGTCGTAGAGCGCAGCGGGTTGGTCATGTCGCGAGTAGCCCTTCTTCCGTGCGAACGCGGCGTCCTCCTCCTGCAGCCGAGCGCTGTCGCGCAGGATGATCGGCACCAGCGAGGCGGTGTTGGGGGAGCAGTAGACCGGGCCGGTGAAGCCATCGCGCACGAGTGCGGGCAGGTAGCCGCAGTGATCCAGGTGCGCATGCGTCAGCACGACGCTGTCGATGTTCGTCGGGTTGATCGGGAACGGCTCCCAGTTGCGCGTGCGCACCTCCCGCGGCCCCTGGAACAGGCCGCAGTCGACCAGGAATCGGTGGGCTCCTATGTCGATGCACGTCTTCGACCCGGTCACCGTGCCGGCAGCGCCGAGGAATGTCAGGTACATACCTCTGGTGTAGCACGTCGGGGCCGATGACGGCGGGCGTGAACCTTCCGTCCGTCAGTAGATCGGTGTCGGCTCCGCCTTGCCGTACAACCAGCCCTGCGCGTGGTGCCAGCCCAGGCTGCGCAGGTACTCGGCCTGGTCCTCCCGCTCGACGCCCTCGGCGACGGTGTCGAGCTCCAGACCGGCGGCGAGGCCGACCAACGCCTCGGCCAGTCGCATCGACGTCCGCTCCCGCGACGTGATGCCATGGGTGAAGGACCGGTCCAGCTTCAGGCCGGACATCGGCAGGTCGCGCAGGCTCGTGATGGACGCGTAGCCCGTGCCGAAGTCGTCGATGTACCACCGCACACCGGCGTCGGCCAGCTGGCGGATGGCGTGGGTGGTCGGCTCGGAGGGATTCAGGAGCATCGACTCGGTGACCTCGAGATGGAGACGACCCGGGTCGACGTCGGACAGCAGGAGCGCGGACATCACGTGCTCGGCGTACGGGGATCGGGTCAGCGTCGCCGCCGACACGTTGACGGCGATGAACAGCGGATCGGGGAGGCCGGCCAGTTGGGCGATCGACTGCCGCATGATGGCCAGGTCGATGTCGATGACGAGCGAGGACCGCTCGGCGATGGCGAGGAACGCCACCGGAAGCGCCGCTCCGCTGGGGCGCATCCACCGGGCCAGCGCCTCGAAGCCGACCGTCTGGCCGGTGCCTAGGTTGACCACAGGCTGGTACCACGGCTGGAACGCGCCGTCGTGCAGGCTCGTGCGGATCTCGGCGTCGAGGGCAAGGCGCTGCTGTGCCTCGATGGCCAGGCCGGGATCGGCGAACTCGTAGCGGTCGCGGCCGTTCTCCTTAGCCTTGCGCAGGGCGAGGCTCCCGTCGCGAAGGAGTCCCTCAGGATTGGAGTCGCGCCCGCCTGTGACGATGCCGATGCTCATGGTGGGGGAGACGGTCTGGCCGGCGATCTCGACCTGGCCGCGCGTACTCGCATGGATCTTGTCGGCAATCGCTGCCGCGTCGGAGCCGGTCCTCAGGTTGCGCAGCACGACGATCAACTCGTTGCCGGCACCGCGCCCGAGGCTCTCGGCGCTGTCGAGTGCGGAGGCCACGCGTGCCGCCATCGTCGTGATGAGCAGGTCCCCAGCGGAGTGGCCGAGCGCCTCGTTGACCTCCGACAGGCCGTCGATGCCCAGGCACAGCACGCCGACGCTGTGGAAGCGTTCGAGCTGTCCTTGCCACTCGCGCAGGCGCTCGATCATGACCGAACGGTTCGGTAGGCCCGTCGTCGCGTCGTGCCCGAGGGCGAACTCCATGCGCTGACGCGCAAGGACCTGGTCCTGGACATCGCGCATCGAGATGACGCGGGTGACGCCTTCGGGAGCCTCGACGGTCCGGATCGCCAGCGCCATCCAGCGATGGCCGCCGCTCTTGTCGAGGATCCGGATCTCCGCCTCAGCGGTGCGTGCTGCCAGCGACTGCAAGGTGTGTGCGGTCATGGCGGCTCGATCGTCCGGGTGGATCAGGTCGAGGCCCTCCATGCCGATCACGTCATCGTGGTCCCAACCGAGCATCGGCGTGATCGACGGGGACACCCAGGTGACCTGCCCGGTGGAGGTGGTCTGCCAGACGATGTCGGAGGCGTGCTCGGCGAGGAGTCGGTACTGCTCCTCGCGGGCGGCGAGCCCCTGCTCGGCGCGCACCTGCCCGTCGACGATGCGCAGGCTCACGACGCGACCGGGCTGGCCGGTCCCGTCATCGTCGAGTAACTTGCCGACGACGTCGATCCAGCTGTAGGAGCCGTCCTCGCACCGCCAGCGCTGCCGGGAGTGGAACGACCCGTCTGTTCGCCGACTCTCCTCGAGGGCTTCATAGGCAGAGGCGAGGTCGTCGGGATGGATGAATTCGCTGGCCCGTCTACCTATGTAGGCGCCGGCGTCCGTGCCGAAGGCGTGTCGTGCGGAGGGCGATGCCCAGGTGATGGTCATGTCGTCGCGGCCCATGAAGATGACATCGGAGGAATTCTCGGCTAGCAGGCGGAAGCGTCGCTCGCTGTCGGCGAGGCGCTGTTCCTCGTCATGCCGGTCGGTGATGTCGCGCCACGTCACGGCGACGCCGTCACCGCTCTTGGTCGCCCGCAGGTCGAACCGGCGCTCCTCGCCGACCAGTTCGTGGCGGTAGGCGAAGTCGTCGAGGATGACCGGCTCGCCGGTTTCGATGGTCTTGAAGTAGTGCTGAAGCAGGACCTTGGCGGCCTGCCCGGGCATGACGTCGAGCAGTCGTGCGCCGATCAGCTGCTCGCGCGGCATCCGGTTGTACTCGATGGCGGCCGCGTTCGCCTCGGCGAAGACGAGTTCGATCAGGTGCCCGTCATCGTCACGGACCGCCTCCATCAGCGCGACCGGATCGAACTGGCTGTCGAGCGTGGCCTGCAGCCGCTGGCTGGCGCTGACGGCCTCCCGCGTCGTGCCCTCGAGTGCACGACGGTCGCGCAGTCGGTGCATGCCGTAGCCGAGGTCGGCGGCCAGGTCCTCGAGCAGGTCCTCGGCCTGTGCGTCGAATGCGCCGGCCTCCGCGGCATAGACGACGAGGGCACCGTCGAGATCGTCGTCGACGAACACGGGCAGGGAGATCGAGCTGTTGAACCCGCGGTCGGCTGCGGCCTTCCGCCACGGCTTGAAGTCCGGATCCGGGGCATGGTTGTTGGACACCTGGGTCTGGCGGAGGCGGATGGAGCGCCCCGTCGGCCCACGGCCGAGCGGGTTGTCGCCCCACGAGATCTTGATCTCGTCGAGGTACCCTTGCGACTCACCGGCCTGGGCGACCGGCCGGACGGTCTGCTCGTCGTTGTGGAGGGGTCGGCCGTACCACGCGAACTGGTACTGGCCCGTGCTGACGACGGCCTGGCACATCTGCAGCAGCAGGGCGTCCTCGTTGGTGACGCGGATGAGGGTCCGGTTGGCCTCGCTGAGCGTGGCAAGGGCGCGCAGTGCCGAGTCTCGTTCATGTGTGTCGGACAGCCGCACGGTCGAGCCGATGACGGTCTGGTCGGCGTCGGTCCGCGGACGAGCGCGAACGGTGACCGATCGGTAACTGCCGCTGGCGGTGCGGAACAGGCAGGGCAGTTGCGCATACTCGCGTGCCTCGGCGTACAGGTTCGCGCGGATCGCGTTGACGCGGTCGAGGTCCATGGGATGGATGAGATCCACGGCGTGGGTGCCGACGAGCTGGTCTGGAGTCCACTCGAGCAGGGCCTCGATCGTCGGGGAGACCCACGTGATGACACCCTGCAGGTCGGTCTCGTAGGCCGCCTCGGACGACGTGTCGTCGGTCGTCAGGTAGCGCCGCCAGGAACCGCCGGCGGGCCGTGCTGCGGCGGAGTCGGGCTCCGCTCCGTTCGTCACGTCCTCATCCTGTCGCACGCCTCGCCGGATGGCTGCTCGTTGTGCGGGTCGGATTCGGTGATCCTGTGGATACCCGGCTCGGGCGACGCGTCAGTGCACGGGCTCGGACGCAGCCTTGCCGTACAGCCACCCCTGGCCGTGCCGCCAGCCCAGGGTGCGCAGGTAGTCGGCCTCGGCCTGGGACTCGATGCCTTCGGCCACCGAGTCCAGTCCCATGCCGTTGGCCAGGCCGATGAGGGCGCCGGCCAACTGCATCGACGTGCGGTCACCAGCGCCGATCCCGGACGTGAAGGACATATCGAGCTTCAGGCCGGCGACGGGCAGATCGCGCAGGTGGCTGATGGACGAGTAGCCCGTTCCGAAGTCGTCGATGTACCAACGGCAGCCCAAGTCCGCCAGCGCGCGCATCTGGCGCACGAGGTCGTCGTTGAGGGACAGGAGCGTCGTCTCGGTGATCTCGATGTGCAGGCGCGAGGCCGAAACGTGGTGCTCGGCGAGGCCAGCGGTCACGACCTCGGCGTAGTCCGTCCGCGCCAGGGTCTGTCCGGACACGTTGACGGCGATGAACGTCGCCTCGGGCAGGCCAGCGAGTCGCGCGATGACCTGCTGGACCATGGTGAGGTCGATCTCGGAGAGCAGTCCCGTGTGTGCCGCGGCGGGGATGAACCCGCTGGGTTCGGTGATGCCACCCGCTCGCTGCCAGCGCGCCAACGCCTCGTAGCCGTCGACCGCACCGTTGGCGAGCCAGACGATGGGCTGGAGCCACGGCACGAATTCGCCTTCTCGGAGGCCGTCGCGGATGGTGGTCTCGAGGGCCAGCCGGGTCTCGGCATCCTTGGACATGGAGGGGTCGACGAAGGCGAATCGGTTCCGGCCGGCCTCCTTGGCCAGCCGCAGGGCAAGAGCCGCGTCTCGAAGAAGGCCGTCGGGGTCGGCCGTGTGGTCGCCGATCGCGATGCCGATGCTCGCGGTCGGGGAGATCGTGTGCTCAGCGACATCGACGGCACCGTGGATCGTCGAGCGGATGGCCTCGGCGAAGGGCGCCGCCTCCGCTCCGTCCGCGAGGTCGGGGATCAGCACGATGAACTCGTCGCCGGTACCGCGTCCCACCAGATCCGGGTTGGGGCTGGAGTCGGCGATCCGAGCGGCGACGGTGCGCAGCACGACGTCGCCTGCTCCGTGGCTGAGTGCCTCGTTGATCTCGCCCAGGGCGTCGATGCCGATGCACAGCACGGCAAGGACGTGCCCCTGGGCCAGCAGCGACTGCGTGAACGCGACCCGGTCGATCATCGCCTCGCGCTCGGGCAGTCCGGTCATCCGATCGTGGCCGAGCGCGAACTCCAACTGGGTGCGGGCACTCACCTCATCCTGGATGTCGCGCAGCGCGAGGATGCGGGTGACGCCCTCAGAGGTGACGATTGGACGGGCCGTCAGGGCCATCCACTGCGTGCGCCCGTCCGCCCTTCGCACGCGGAACTCGCCCTCGACGGGGTGCCCCTGAAGGACCTGCTGGCGCCGCTGTGTGGCTCGCTCCCGATCCTCCGCATCGACGAGGTCCATGGCGGGCATGCCCAGCACCTCCTCGGGGGACCAGCCGAGTACCCGCGTGATCGAGGGGGACGTCCATTCCAGGGTCCCGTCCGCGGCCACCTGCCAGACCACGTCGGAGGCGTTCTCGGCCAGCAGTCGGTAGCGCTCCTCGCGGGCCTCGAGCTCCGCCTCGGCGCGCACCTGCACGTCGATGTCACGCAACGACACCACGCGCCCCGGTCGGCCGCTTCCGTCGTCCGCGATCGGCCGGCCGAACGCCTCCATCCAGCGGTAGCTGCCGTCTGGTCGCCGCCAGCGGTACTGAGGTCGGATGGACTCGCCGGTGGCGGTGCTCTGGGCGACCGCATCCTGCAGGGCGATCGTGTCCTCGGGGTGGATGTAGTCGACGGCCTTCGTTCCGATCAGTTCGTCCGGGCTCCACCCGAGGGTCTGCAGTGACGAGGCCGACACCCATGTCAGCACGGTGTCCTCGTCGGAGAGCAGGATGACGTCGGAGGCGTTCTCGGCCAGCAGCCGATACCGCTGCTCGCTCGCGGCGAGGTCCTGCTCCGCCATGACCTCCGCATCGACGTCGCGGATTGACACGACGCGGCCTGGCGACCCGGTGCCTTCGTCGTCGATGTGACCGGCGGCGACGTCGACCCAGAAGGTCCGTCCGTCGGCGCGCACGAGTCGATGACGGACATGGAGATTCGTCTCGGCGGCGTCGGTGCGCTGCACCTCGGCGACGACGTGCGCAAGGTCGTCAGGGTGGATGAGCAAGGCGGCGTTGCGGCCAACGAGCTGGTCCACCGGATACCCGAAGGCCTGCTCCGCCGAGGGTGACACCCAGGTGAGCGTCATGTCCGCGGTGCTGAGCAGGATCACGTCGGAGGCATTCTCGGCCAGGAGCCGGAACTGCTGCTCGCTCTCGGTGAGCAGGCGCACCGCGGCGTCGCGGTCATGGACGGCCCGCAGTCGCTGCATGCCATAGCCGAGATCGGCGGCGAGATCCTCGAGCAGATCCTGGGCGAGTGAGTCGAACGCGCCGACCTCGGCGGCATAGACCATGAGGACGCCGTCGAGGTCGTCGTCGATGACGATCGGGAGCACGATCGACGACCGGAAGCCGCGGCTGGTGGCTGCCTTGAGCCACGGCTGATAGTCGGGGTCGGGCTGGAAGTCGTTCTCGACCTGCGGCAGTCGACTGCGGATGGCCCGTCCGGACGGCCCTCGGCCCAGGGGATTGTCGCCCCACGAGATCGTGACCTCGTCGAGGTAGCCCTGGTGCTCGCCGGCCGCGGCGATCGGCGCAACCGATTGGTCGGCGTCGTCGACGGGCCGGCCATACCAGCAGAACAGATAGCGACCGGTACCGACGATGGTCTCGCACATCCGCTGCAGTAGCTCGGCCTCGTCGGTGACGCGCACGAGCATCCGGTTGGCCTGGCTCAATGTCGCCAGGGCGCGCAGGGCGGAGTCGCGGTCGTGGGTGTCGGTCACGGTGACGATGGCCCCGGTGACGCTGCCCTGCGCATCGAGCAGTGGTCGGGTGTTCAGGCGCACCTCTCGATAGCCACCGGAGGCGGTGCTCACCATGCAGGTGACGTCGTTGTGGGGTGATCGGTCGAGGTAGAAGGAGGTGCGCAGGGCCTCGATCCGGTCCTGATCGAGGGGATGGATCAGGTCGCTGGCGGGGCGGCCCTGCAGTTGTATGGGCGCCCAGCCGAGGAGTTCGTGCACGGAGGGCGAGATCCACTGGATGATCCCGGCGGAGTCGCTCTCGTAGACCACGTCGGTCGTGGTGTCGGCGATCAGCCGGTACCGCTGCCACGACCGCTCCGGCATCGCGGCGGCTTCGGTCTCGTGCGGGGCCGGCATGAGGCCATCATCCCGCCCGGGGTGGGTGGTTGCCTGCCCGCGGGCAGTGGGGTTGACGACTGTCAGGGGTCAGGTTTAGCGTGTCCATGTGTTCGAACATGTGTTCGAACAACAGATCTGAGGCCCGGATTCGCGGCTGGGCCTTGGACCACTCCTTGGCCGTCGGGGCCGCCTCGACCCCGGCCTCGGCGGTCGAGGCATCCGGCAGGGTCGTGCAGGAAGGCGATCGAAGGATGAACCACCGCTACCGCTCCACCGGCGGGTCCGGGGAGCCGATCGAGGTGGTGGAAGGACAGGACGGGGCGCCGGCGGCCTTCTGCTGGCGGGGTCGGCGCTACACCGTGAGCGCCGTCGTGGCGGCATGGGTCGAAGCACTGCCCTGGTGGGTCGATCGGGGCCAGCGAGACGGTCAGGGGCGCGGTCAGGGAGCTGGCCAGCGGCACCTCTGGCGGGTCGAGGCAGCACCGCGCACCGGGACCTTCGGTGTGTACGACCTGTACCGGGTCTTAGGCGACGGCAGTCGCGAGTGGGGCCTGGTGCGAGTCATCGACTAGCTCGCCACTTGGCGAGATCACCTCTTGATTAGGAGACCCCCATGGCCCGTGCGACCACCCGTCCGGCCGACGACCTGCTGACGTCCGCGCGCCGCAGCCTGACCGAGGCCAGCATCGCGACGAGCGCCGGTGATCGGTATGCCGCCGCCCATCTGGCCGCCCTTCGGGCTGCCGCCGCAGTACTGGCCACCTCGAGTCGGCCGTCGAAGCGGGCGCGGGTCCGCAGCGTGTGGGTGGTGCTGCCCCAGGTCGCCGCCGAGTTCGCCGAGTGGGCCGCCTTCTTCGCTGCCGGCGCGGGCAAGCGTGCCCAGGCGGAGGCCGGCCTGCCCTGCGTGTCCTACCGCGAGGCCGACGACCTGGTCCGCGATGCCGAGGCCTTCGTTGCCCGGGTGGCCCAGTACCTGGGCATGCCCCACCAGTCCTCCATGGCCAGCGTGCTGCTGCACGTCGGGTAGTCCGCCAGCGGTGCCTTCCGCTCGCGTGACTGGTGGTGCGGATCGATGGTCCTTCTTCCTGTCGATCCGCGCCACCGCCGACCTTCGTCGCCCATCGCTGCCCTCCCACCTCCTGGACCCCCATGACCTTCAGCCACCTGCACGTCGCCTCCGGGTACTCGCTGCAGTACGGCACGGCCACACCGCAAGCCCTCGCCGAGCACGCCGTGCACCTGGGCCAGCCGATCATGGCGCTCACCGATCGCGACGGCCTGTACGGCGCCGTGCGCTGGGCACTGGCCTGCCGGAGTACGGGCATCGGACCGGTGCTCGGCGTCGACCTCGCGATAGAGCAGACCTCGCCCGCACTCTTGACCAGTGGTGCGCCGGGTGCAGGCGACTTCGGCACGACTCGTCGGTCGCCCGCGCGGGGTGGAACGTGGGTCGACGAGTCGCTGCCGCGCGTCCTCCTGCTCGCCAGCTCGGCCCGGGGCTGGGCGTCCTTGTGCCGACTGGTCTCCGTCGCGCACATGGGCGACGTGGGTGAACGCGGGTCTCCCGTGCTGTCGTGGTCTGCCCTGCGCGAGCACAACGACGGCATCGTCGCCCTGCTCACCGCCGACTCCGAGGTCGGCCGACTCTTCGCGACCCAGCGCGCGCACCGGGCCGAGGCGGCGGCCCGGCCCTGGCGGGCGATCTTCGGCAGGCGGCTGGCCGTCGCCGTCACCTCGCATCGCATGGCCGGTCGGCATCGGCACTCCACTGCCACGGCGGCGGCGATGCTTGGGTGGGCGCGGGAGCAGCACCTGCCCGTCGTGCTCACCAATGCCGCGCGCTACCTGCGCACCGAGGACTCCCGGGTCGCCGATGTGCTCGACGCCGCACGGCGGCTCGTGCCACTGGACTCGCGCTACCTCGAGCCGCACAACGGCGAGGCCTTCGTCAAGGACACCGAGCAGATGCGCCAGATCGCCGACGAGATCGCCCTCGCGGCGGGGGAGCGCGACCCGCGACGGCTGCTGGCCGACACCCAGCAACTGGCCGAGTACTGCGTGCTCGATCCCGAGGCCGACCTCGGCATCGGAGAGGTGTTCGTGCCCGAGCTCGACGTCCTGCTCCATGAGCCGATTGCTGCTGGCGAGGCGACCGCCCGTGCGAATGCGCTGCTGCAGCAGCGGTGCCAGATCGCCATCCCGCAGTGCTACCCGCACGCCGACGAGCGTCGACTGGCCCAGCAGCGACTGGTCGATGAACTGCAGACCATCACGCACCTGGGCTTCTCCGGCTACTTCCTCACCGTCGCCGAGGTCGTCGACCTCATCAAGGCCCAGGGAGTGCGCGTCGCCGCGCGCGGCTCGGGCGCGGGCAGCCTGGTCAACCACCTGCTCGGCATCTCCGGGGTGGAGCCGATCCGGCACAGCCTGCTCATGGAGCGGTTCTTGTCTCCACTGCGCCGGGCGCTGCCCGACATCGACATCGACGTCGAGTCCGCACGTCGCGAGGAGATCTACCAGTGGATCTTCGACCGCTTCGGACCTGAGCGCACGGCCTGCGTGTCGATGATGGAGACCTATCGCGTGCGGCACGCGGTGCGCGATGTCGGCGCCGCCCTCGGCATGCCGCCGTCCGACATCGACGCCTTCGCCAAGTCGTTCCCGCACATCCGCGCGCGTGATGCCCGCAACGCACTGGCCGACCTGCCCGAACTGCGTGCCTCCGGCTTCGGCCGGCTGGCGGCCAGCGGCAAGCTCGACTCCTTCCTCGACCTCGTCGAGGCACTCGACGGACTGCCGCGGCACATCGCCCTGCATCCGTGCGGCATCGTGCTCTCCGACCTGTCGCTGCTCGATCGCACGCCGGTGGAGCGCAGCGCGGCCGGCTTCGCGATGAGCCACTTCGACAAGGACGACGTCGAGGAGATGGGACTGCTGAAGCTCGACGTGCTCGGCGTGCGGATGCAGTCGTCGATGGCGCATGCCCTCGACGAGGTCGAGCGGACCACCGGCCAGCGGGTCGAGCTCGACACCCGTGACCTCGACGACCCGGCGACGTTCGAGCTCATCCGCACGGCGCAGACACTCGGCTGCTTCCAGATCGAGTCACCCGGGCAGCGCGAGCTCATCGGGAAGTTCGCCCCCGAGACCTTCGGCGACCTCATCATCGACATCTCGCTGTTCCGGCCTGGCCCGGTGAAGTCCGACATGGTCACCCCGTTCCTGCGTGCGCGACAGGGGTGGAGTGAGCCGGTCTACCTGCACGAGGACCTGCGACCTGCGCTGGAGGAGACGTGCGGCGTCGTCGTCTTCCACGAGCAGGTGCTGCGCATCGTCGCGACGATGACCGGCTGCTCGCTCGCGGAGGCCGACGAGACCCGCCGCACCCTCGGCTCGGTCGACGGCCAGGACGATGTGCGCGCGTGGTTCTACCCGGCGGCGTTGAAGCGCGGCTACGAGCTGCCGATCGTGGAGCGGGTGTGGGACGTCCTGCGCGCCTTCGCGTCGTTCGGGTTCTGCAAGGCGCATGCAGCGGCCTTCGCACTGCCGACGTACCAGTCGGCCTGGCTGAAGGCGCACCATCCGGCGGCGTTCTACGCCGGCATCCTCACCCACGACCCGGGCATGTACCCCAAGCGGCTGATCCTCGACGACGCCCGCAACCGCGGGATCGCGGTGCTCGGCCTCGATGTCAACGCCTCCGGCGACGCCTATCACGTCGAATCGACCGTCACCGGTCCGACCGGCCCGGACGATGCGGACGATGTGGTGCGCGAGGGCATCCGGGTCCCGCTCACCGACGTCAAGGGCATCAGCGATGCCGAGGTCGCCAGCGTCATCGCCGGACAGCCGTACGCGTCGCTGTCCGATGTGTGGCAGCGCAGCGGGATGTCCCGCCCGACGGCAGAGCGCATCGTCGTCGCCGGTGGCTTCGACGCGATGTACTCCCTCGACATCCCTGCGCGGATGCGCCAGCGCGGCCGCATGACGCGGCGCGACCTGCTGCTGCAGATTGCCGACCTCGATCGCTACGCCGGTGCGCGGAGATCGGGTGCACGCGGCGCCGCCAGTCACGCGCAACTGTCCTTCGGGCTGTACGAGTCCTTGTCCGACGATCCTGCGGCGATGCAGGTGTCGGGGCTTCCGGAGATGACGTCCGCCGAGCGCGTCACCGCCGAGCTCGACGTCCTGGGCATGGACGTCAGCCGGCACGTCATGGACTTCTACTCCGGGATGCTCGATGGGCTGGCCCGCGACGGCATGGCGTACGTCCGGTCCCGTGACCTGCTGCGTCGGCGCTCGCGCAGTGAGGTGTTCGTCGCCGGGGTGAAGGTCGCCACCCAGACCCCGCCGGTGCGCAGCGGTCGACGGGTCATCTTCCTGACTCTCGACGATGCCACCGGCCCGGTCGATGCCACGTTCTTCGACGATGCCCAGGGCCCCTTCGCCGGCACGGTGTTCGCGTCGTGGCTGCTGCTGGTGCGAGGGGAGATCCGGCGTACCGGTCCGCGTGGCATCTCGCTGCGGGCGACCGGGTGCTGGGAACTCGGCGAGGTGCACCAGGCCTGGTCCGGCGGCGGCGCAGCGGCGGTCTTCGACCTGGTCACCACCTTGCCCGAGACCGCCGACGCCACCGAGCCGGCCCGTCGCCGAGTCCTCGTGCACGCCAGTGGGTTCCGGCAGTCGCCCTATGCCGACATCAAGCCGGCCGGCGCCGATCCGTCCCGTCCGCCGACGTCCGCTCCGGCAAAGCTGTGGCACGCCAGTCCTGGCAGCTCAGGGTGGTAACCGGTCAGCAGGGGGGAGGATGACCACATGAGCCGCAGTCAGGTGCGCCGCCCCAGTGGGTGGATCGGCTTCGGGGCCGACGATGCCGGCTGCACCATCCTGCACGTCGACATGGATGCGTTCTACGCGTCGGTGTCCTTGCGCGAGCGTCCCGAACTGCACGGCCTGCCCGTCGTCGTGGGCGGTGGACGAACGCGCGGCGTCGTCCTCTCGGCCACCTACGAGGCCCGCGCTCTGGGCGTGCACTCGGCGATGCCGATGTCCCGCGCGCACCGCGTGGCACCGAACGCGATCTTCCTCGAGCCGGACCACCACGCCTACGCCGAGGTCAGCCGCAACGTCATGGCCCTGTTCGAGTCGATCACGCCGATCGTCGAACCGCTCAGCCTCGACGAGGCCTTCCTCGACGTGTCCGGCGCCCTGCGACGACTCGGCAGTCCCACGGCGATCGCCGAACTCATCCGTGCCCGCGTGCAGGACGAGCAGCAGATCAGCTGCTCGGTCGGCGTTGCCACCACGAAGTTCGTCGCCAAACTCGCCTCCACGCGGGCCAAGCCCGACGGGCTGCTCGTCGTGCCGGCCGACAAGGTCATCGCCTTCTTGCATCCACTCCCGGTCGGCGCACTGTGGGGAGTGGGCGAGAAGACCGAGGAGCACCTGACCCGGCTCGGCCTGCGCACCGTGGGCGACATCGCCAACACTCCGCTGGCCACCTTGCAGCGTGCGCTCGGCCAGGCCGGGGGCACCCACCTGCACGACCTGTCGTGGGGTCGCGATCCGCGCTCGGTCAACCCGCACGAGCCCGAGAAGAGCATCGGCAACGAGACCACGTTCGAGCACGACATCGACGACCCGGAGATCATCCACGCGCACCTGCTGCGCCTGTCCGACCAGGTCGCCGCGCGACTGCGGGCCGCCGGCTACGTCGGGCGCACCCTCTCACTGAAGGTCCGCTTCGCCGACTTCAGCACGATCACGCGCTCGCGCACCCTGACCAGGCCCACCGACGTCGGCAAGGAGGTCTACGACACCGTCCGCGGCCTGTACGACGCGCTGGGCCTCCAGCGGGTCCGCATCAGGCTGGTCGGGGTGCGGGCCGAGGGGCTGGCGGAGTCGGCCGACGCCCCTGTCCAGTTGCTGCTGGGGGAGCCCGAGCACGGCCGGCGTGAGGCGGAGGTGGCCGTCGACGCCCTCCGGGCCCGCTATGGATCGGCCGCCGTCCGACCCGCCCGGCTCGTCGATCCGGACCGGCGGACGGGTGACCGGCCGGGGGCGCAGACATGACCTCGGCGGGACCGACGCGCCCGATTCAGGGGTACGGGTTTCGTTCGCCCGGATTCATGCTTATTCTTGGAGCGTCCCGCTCACGAGCCGGACAGCACTCGGGTCACCCGTCCCGGCGAAAGGGGGTTCCTCATGCCGCTCTCTGAGCACGAGCAGCGACTGCTCGAGCAGATGGAGAAGGCCCTCTATGCCGAGGACCCCAAATTCGCCACCAGCCTGCGTTCCACGCCCGGCTCCCGGGCCGCCCGCGGCCGGGCAGCGCTCGGAGTCCTCGGCGTCCTCGCCGGGCTCGGACTCCTGATCGCTGGTGTCGCCACCACGATCATCGCCATCGGCGTGCTCGGCTTCGTGGTGATGCTCGTCGGGTCGATCGCCATCTACTCGGCGTTCGGTGCCCGTCCGGCCGAGGAGGCTGCCGCCACCGAGTCGGCTCCCGAGGCGCCGAAGGCCCCGGGCTTCATGGACCGACTCGAGGATCGCTGGCGTCGCCGCACCGACGGCGGCCAGCAGTAACTCACCACGTGGGTCTGCCAACGGACTCGATCGCGCAAGGCCCCCGACACTGTCGTCACGTCCGCGCGCACTGCGGCGGAGCGCTCGGCCTGCGCCGCCGCATCGATGCCCGGACTCGGTGACCGCCCGTACTTGACCTGCTCGACCTGCACTCGCAGTCGGGCCAGCGCCTCGGCCGCGGGCGCGGGCATGCCGCGCGACAGCCGCTCGGCGCACTGGCGTGCCGTACCGAACGGCGACCAGGGCTGCCCGAGGTCGCAAGCCGTGTCGGCCACCTCGTCCCAGGCACCACGAACGACCGCGACGTAGTTCCCCGCATGCAGCCGACGCCGACGCCGTACCAGCCGGACGACGGCCGGCACGGCCAGGCCCAGCAGTGCGATCAACGCCAGGCCGGCCACCACGATGCCGCTCACGCTGCGACCGTGCTCTGCCTTGGGAGCCGCCACGGGGGTGAAGCCCTCCGCATCGAGCACGCCGCGGGTGTCGTCACCGCTGCGGCCGGCGTTGGCGTACGGCGCATACGCCGGGGCCTCGACCGTCGCATTCGCCCGCGGGGTCGGCTCGAAGCGCATCCACCCGATCCCGTCGAACCACAGTTCGGGCCAGGCATGTGCGTCACGAACCGTCACCACCCAGTTGCTGCTGGCGTCCTTCTGCCCCTGCGTGAAGCCGACCACGACCCGGGACGGGATCCCCAGCGTGCGCGCCATCAGCGCCATCGACGCCGCGTACTGCTCGCAGTAGCCGACCCGGTCCGTCAGGAACTCCATCAGGTAGTCGGCGTCGGCACCGCTTCGCACCGAGGTGCTGTAGCGGAAGCCGCCGTCCTGCGTGAACCACTTCTGCAGCGCCACCGCCTTGTCGTACGGAGTTGCTGCACCGGAGGTCACCTCAGTGGCAAGGCGAGCCACCTCCGGTGACACGCTGCTGGGAACGCTCAACTGCGGCCAGACCTGGCCCAGCGGCGCAGCCGCCGATCGCAATTGCCCGGCCTGGACCTGCGGATCGAGTGCGGTTACCCCGTACTTCAGGCCCGTCGCCGGCTTGTCGTCGGAGAACGCCACGCCCGTCTGCGGGTCCAGGCGCCAGTTCGAGCGCAGGCCCGACAGGTCGGACAGGTCAGTGATGGGATAGGGCAGTGGCAGGTACGAGTTCTGCAGATTGGTGATCGAGAACTTGTACGAGTAGCTCGAGCCACCCCGCACGTGGTACTCCGGCAGGGCGACGCTCAGTCGATCGATGATGTCGCCGGGCAGCGGCATTCCGCTAACGCGACCCTGTGCCAGCGCCGGGCGCGGCAGCCACGTCACGCCGTCGAAGTCCTCCAGCGCCGTCACGCGCATGTAGGGCGGCTGGGGATTGTTGGTGCGGTAGCGGAGCACCTCGGTGTCGGTCGGCTCCAGCAGGCTCCTGCGCATCGAGACGAGCGGATCGAGCACGACCGCACCGGTCGTCGTCACCTGGGTCGCGCCCTCGCCGGTGCCGTTGCCGCCCAGCAGCGGCGACAGCGCCCGCACGGGCAGGACGAGGCCGGCCAGCAGCGCCACGGCGACGGCGACGGCTCCCGTGCGACGGGCCGTCGAGGACAGCCCGCGGATTCGCGACGTGGGTTCGAGGTCGCCCCACTCGCGGATGCGTTCGCGCTGGTCGGCGGCGAGCAGCAGGAGCCAGCCGATGGCCGCCGGCGCGAACTGCCACCACGGTGCCTCGCCGAACATCAGTAGTGCCGAACCTACGTAGAGCACCAGCAGCGGGATGCCAGCGAGGATCGGGGAGCGGACGCTGACGAACAGCGTGTCGATGCTCAGCGCAGCGAGCCCGGCGCCGCCCACGGCAAGGAGGGCCAACTGCGGGGACGTCGGAACGGGCGCGGCGTAGGCCTGGGCATCGGTCATCCCGAAGGTGATCAGCCGGCGGATGACGGCCCATGCCTCGGACGTCGGCACCGCCCGTGCCCAGGCCTGGTCGCCCGCGTACATCACGGTGACCGTCCCGACGAGGGCGATCAGCTCGGCGATCGGCACCAAGGGGATGGGCAGGGCGATCGCGCGACTCCCTGCGCCGGTGGCAGCAATCACGACGACGATCACGACCGCGGGCAGCAGCCATGACATCGTCGCGAACAAGGGGAGCAGGCACAGCAGGCCGAGGATCGTGGCTGCAGCGGCAACCGTCGTATCGGCAAGCCGGGCGCGCGCCCGCACCAAGGACCAGCCGCTCATCGCATCGCCCCGGTTGTCGCGGGAAGGGACTTCGACCACACATCCTTGACGTTGCTGCCGCGCGACCAGCCCGACGCCTGCCAGCCATGGGCTTCGAGGAACGCGATGGGCCCCGGCTCCAGCACGAGGCAGGCGGTGAAGCCGGCCATCGGCCGGATGAGGGCTCGGGAGGTCTCGTCGCTCACGCGCCCAAGCACCGCGATGACGGACGTCGCGCCCTCGACCAGTGCGCCCAGCGTCGGGGCCATCGGCTCGCCGGTCAGCCGGACCTCGGCGAACGCCTGCAGGATTCCGTCGATCTCTGCCGGCGACGCGCCGCTGGTCTCGATGAGCAGATGGCCGTTGGCGGTGAGGACTGTGACATGCCATCCGCGGCGCAGGTGATGCATGGCGATGCTCGCCGCGGCGGAGACGGCCCACTCGAAGCTGGAGGTCAGCCCCTCGCCGATGTGCGCCTGTCCGCGGTTGTCGAGGATGACGACGATCGAGCTGTGCCACGCCTGCTCCTCGCGACGGACCATGAGATCGCCGTAGCGTGCCGTCGCCCGCCAGTGGATGCGGCGCATGTCGTCGCCGGGTCGGTGCTCGCGCGGCAGGACGTCCTCGTCGCCGCGTGCGGCGAGGGAGCGGAACAGGGACTCGCCGCGTCCACCCGGCGCCACCGATCGTCCTGCGTCGGCGAGGTCGACGATCTCCGGCGTGACGATGATGGGGTTGGTGGCCTCGAATGACCGGGTCAGCGATGACATCCCGAACGGATCGGTCACGGTGACCGTCAGGGGCCCGATGCGCGCGCGTCCTCGCTCGAGGCCAGTCACGCGGTAACGGACCGCGCGCTGGGCGCGCGATGGGATCCGGTCGAGCACGACCCGTGCGGAGTCGGAGAGGTTGTCGGGAACCGCGTCCTGCAGCAGCAGGACGCCGCTCGGCAGCCGCGAGCCGTTCTCGATCGTCAGCACGACCTCTGCGTCGGTGCCGACAGCGAAGCGGGCTGGCTCCACAACGCGCTGGCTGCCCAGGACGAAACGGGAGCGGCGGGCGATCAGGATTCCGAGCACGGGCAGCGCGATGAGCAGGATGGCGACCGCGATGATGGGCGGCTCGCCGAGCCCCCAGCCCGCGCCCCCCGACACGAGCCCGGCGGCCAGCAGGGCGCGCCCGCGGGTCGTGAGCGTGCGCACCTAGGGCACCGGCACCTTGGCGACGACGTCCGCGATCACGGCGAGGCCGGACCGTCGGTCCAGGTGCGCCTCGGTCGACAGCAGCACTCGGTGGGCCAGCACCGAGCCGGCGAGCGACTGGACATCGTCGGGCAGGACGTGGTCACGACCGCTCATGAGGCTGGATGCCTTCGCGGCGTGCAGCAGGTGAACGCTCGCGCGCGGAGACGCGCCGAGGCGAAGCATGGGCGTGGAACGCGTCGCGGTGACGATGTCGACGACATAGCGCTTGACCGCGTCCGACGCGAACACTGTGCGCGTCGCCATCCGCAGGCTGTTGAGCGTCTCAGCATCCGTCACCGGTCGGATGTCATCGAGCGGATCACGCAGTTCGTGCGAGTCGAGCATCGCGACCTCGGCATCGCGATCGGGGTAGCCGAGGCTGATCTGCATCAGGAATCGATCGCGTTGTGCCTCGGGGAGGGGATAGGTGCCCTCCATCTCGACGGGGTTCTGCGTCGCGATCACCATGAACGGCTGCGGGAGCCGGTACGTGCGTCCGTCGGCGCTGACCTGCTGCTCCTCCATCGCCTCAAGGAGTGCGGACTGCGTCTTGGGTGATGCCCGGTTGATCTCGTCGCCAAGCACGATGTGGGCGAAGATCGCGCCGGGCCGGAACTCGAAGGAGCTCGTGCGCTGGTCGAAGACGCTCACGCCGGTGACGTCGCCGGGCAGGAGATCGGGCGTGAACTGGATTCGGTGCATCGTGCAGTCGATGCTGCGGGCCAGCGACTTGGCCAGCATGGTCTTGCCCACGCCGGGCACGTCCTCGATGAGGAGGTGGCCCTCGGCGAGGAGGGCGATGAGCGCGAGGCGAATGGCGCCGGGCTTGCCCGAGATGACCCGGCTGACGCTGGCGGCCACTTCGTTCATGACGGCCCGGGCGTGATCGAGCGTGACGGGGGCCGCTGCGTTGGCGGTACTCGTGGGCGTCGTGGTCACGCTCCATTCTCACCCGAACCGGACGAATCGGCACCCCAACCCGCAATTCCTCACCCGAAGTGGGGGTTCCTCACCCCCGGAGGGCGATTCGGGCATCGGGGACGGCAGGATTCGAGCATGACCAACGTCGTTCCCGCGCAACTGGGCCGGTTCTTCGAGGACTTCGAGGTCGGCACCGTCTACCAGCACCCGTTCGGCCGCACGATCTCCGAGGCCGACTCGACCTGGTTCACGCTGCTGACCTGCAACACCAACCAGAACCACTTCAACGCCCACCTGGCGCAGTCCAACCCGATCACCGGTGGCCGCATCATCGTCAACTCCGGGCTGACCGTGGCGCTCGTGCTCGGCCTGTCGGTGATCGACATGAGCCAGAACGCGGTCGCCAACCTCGGCTGGACCGACATCAAGCTGACCCATCCTGTCTACATCGGCGACACCATCTATGCGGAGTCCATCTGCCTGGACACGAGGGAGTCGGGCTCGCGGCCGGAGATGGGCATCATCCGGATGAAGACCCGTGGCCTCAACCAGGACGGCGACGAGATCGTGTCGTGGTTCCGCTCGGTGATGATCCCCAAGCGGACAAGTGGCATCGGCCAGGACTACTTCCCCGAAGCGAAGACCGGTCCGATGGAGATGCCGTCCGCGTGACCTGTCCGAACGCGTACGCGAGGATGAGCAGATGAGCGACGAGGACGAGGCGGTCCGAGGGGAGGTCATCCTTGTGACGCATCCCGCTCCGGCTCGGCAGGCCGGGCCTCTCGACGCGATCAAGGGCGTCTTCTCGAACACAGTCGGGATGGCTGGCTACACCGCCTCGACCGTTGCCTCGCTGATCGAGCAGACCGTGGCGACCGCCGTCGAGTCCTCGGTCAACGCGGCGCTGGATCGGCTTGTGCCGAGCATCGCCGACGCCATCATCGAGCGCATCGACATAAACAAGATCGTGCTCGAGCAGGTGGATCTGAACCTCATCGTCAACCGCGCGCTGGACACCCTCGACCTGACCCAGCTGGTCATCGACCGCGTCGACGTGAACGCCATCGTGGCTGAAGCCGACATCGACGCCGTGATCGATCGGGTGCCGATCATCCCGCTGGCCAACTACGTGATCGACGAGATCGATCTTCCACAGATCATCCGCGACTCCACCAGCGGCATCGCCGGCGACGCGATGAACACGGTGCGCCGCCAGAGCGTCGGAGTCGATGATCTCGTGTCGCGCATCGCCGATCGTGTCGTGTTCCGGCGCAAGAGCCGTGACGTCGATGCACCCGGGGATCCCAATTCACTGAAGGGCCAATTCGTCGAGGAGCTCGTCGAGCCGACACCACCGCTGGGCGAGGGGGAGAAGCTGCGATGACCACGTTCCGCGAGTACCGCGAGGCGTTGAAGGAAGGGGCCGTGCCCGCTCGCGACCTTCCGACGCTTCCTTCTGACGCCATCGCCTTCCAGGGCGAGCGGGCGGGATTCGTCACGCGCGCGCTAGCGGCCGGCATCGATGTGGTGCTCGTCTTCCTGACCGTCCTGGGCACGGTGGCGGTCGTCTGGATGCTCTCGTTCATCATCGATCCGATGACGCCGAACACGCCCCTCACCTCGTCGACCGATCGGCTGCCTCCGACATGGCTGATGATGGTCTACGGCTACGTGCTCAACGTCTTGTACTGGACCGTCGGTTGGGCGACCGGCGGTCGAACGATCGGCAACCTGATCATGGGCGTGCGAGTCGTCAACTTCCGGGGTGAACGGGTCCACTGGATCGGTGCCCTTGTGCGCGCGCTGTTCTGCACGGTGTTCCCGTTCGGGCTGCTGTGGGTCATCGTGAGCGGTGCCAACCGCTCCGTGCAGGACGTCGTCCTTCGCACCAGCGTCATCTACGACTGGGTCATCGGCATCCCCGGCCTCAGCAGCAGGGCCGGCGCGCCGAAGCAGGCGCCGTGATCGTCCGGAGACAAGCGATGCGTCTGCTCGGCAGGGTCGGCATCGCCGGGCTGATGTGCGCCGCGCTTCTTGCCGTCGCCCTGCCGGCGCAGGCCGCCGCGCCCGCGCAGGCGGACGTTCAGCAGAAGGTCGCGTCGTGGGATGCTGCCGCTGCCCGACTAGGCCTGGCGGGTTCGCTGTGGGAGCCGATCGAGACGGCGGGCCTTCGCCGTGCGGGGCGGATCGCCGTCCTCGCCGGGAACCTGGCCTTCGCCAACGGGGCCGTCGCAGGCGGCGACACCTTCGCCAGTGTTCGGTACGGAACGAGCCGACGCGGATTCGTCATCTCCGAGAAGTGGGCCAATACCGGGTGGGCGAGGCAGCCGGCGCTGTCGTCAAGGATGGCGAAGGTGCGGTCGGTGTTCGTCCTGCTGGGCTCGCCGGGGACCCAGGTCACGCTGACCGCTGACGTCTACGCCAACTGCTTCCCGCAACGGCCCGGCAAGAAGCCACGGCCGGTACCTGCGCGCTTTCGCTGCACGCGCAACGACGTTCTGCGCTCGGGCGGCGTGCTTACTTTCACGGCGCGCCCTGCGGCGACGACGACTGCGCCCGGCGACACGTCGATCGTCATCCAGTCCACGGGCATGACGTTCGACCAGTTGGTGCGCGTGGCGCGCAACATCCAGCAGGTCGCCGGCTCGGGATCCGACGGCGCCGGCTCGGCCCAGATGGTGGGCATGTGCCGGCAGATGGTCGGCGGAGGGATGACGGCTGCTCAGGCGGACTCCTTCGCCATCGCGTACGGCTACACGACGAGGGTCGGCAGCATCGACGGAGTGGGCCTTGCCGTGACGGCCGACTACCGCCCCGACCGGTTCACGCTGTCGACCGTCTCCGGGGTCGTGACCTCCTGCACGTACGGCTGACGCCCACTACGAGACGACGTCCTTTCGATCGAATCGGTAGACCGCGTAGGTGACGCAGGCCGCGCACGCGACCACGGAGTAGGCGGCTCCCCGTGCCATGTTCGTCCAGTCGATGTCGGCGGCCAGCAGGTCGAGCCAGGCCTGCGAGAAGTGGGTCGGCAGCCACTCACGCAGCGAGCCCAGGGCCTCGATCGCATTCAGGATGTTGCTGATGATCACGAGCACAACGGCGGCGCCCACCGCACCCAGCGGCGCGTCGGTGAGCACGGACATCAAGAACGCGACACCCGCCGCGAACAGCAGCGAGACGAAGATGAAGCCTCCGATCGCTGCGATCCGCCAGAGTGACTCGCCCAACGTGTAGGTGGCACCGACGGGTGACTGAAGCGGTCCCGAACCGAAGGCGACAAGTCCGATGACGAAGGACGCCAGCGGCAGCACGGCGATCGCTCCGAGGGACAGCACGAGCCCGACGATCAGCTTCTGCTTCAACAGGCGCCGGCGAGGGACAGGAGCCGCAAGCAGGTAGCGCAGACTCGACCAGGACGCCTCGCTTGCGACCGTGTCGCCACAGAACAGCGCAACGATGACGAGGAGCAGGAACCCTGCGGCGAAGAAGAACATGGTGACGGTGAAGTTGGCGGCTCCAGCCGTCGCAAGGCCGACGAGATCGGCCGATCCGCTGCCCAGCCGCCGGCCGGAGTTCGCGCCGGAGTTCGAGTTGGAGCCGAACTTCACAGCAAGGGACACCATGACGGGCAGTGCCACCACGAGGAGGTAGGCCACGAGCGTCCGTCGGCGACGGACCTGGCGGATGAACTCCACGCGCAACGGCAGGGTCGCCGCCGCGCGATAGGTCGTTGTCATCGATTCATCCCCTTCACGCCAGTCCCACCGTCAGGTCGTCTCCGACGATCTCGAGGAACACGTCCTCCAGTCGCTTGCCCGCGTGGTCGCGCAGCAGGTCCTCGACACTGCCGGCCCCGACCAGTCGTCCGCGATGCATGACGACGACATCGGTGCAGGTCTGCTCCACCTCGCTGAGCATGTGCGAGGAGATGATCACGGTGCGCCCTTCAGCGGCGTAGCGATGCAGGACGTCGCGCATCTCCTTGATCTGCGGCGGGTCGAGTCCGTTCGTCGGCTCGTCGAGCATCAGCAGGTCCGGCTTGCCGAGCATGGCCTGCGCGATCCCCAGCCGCTGCCTCATCCCCTGGCTGTAGGAGCGGACCTTCTTGTCGATGGCCGAGCCCAGATCGGCGATCTCCAGTACTTCGTCAAGGTAAGACGGGTCGTGTGTGCGCCCCGCCGAGCGCCAGTACAGGTCGAGGTTCTGGCGGCCGGTGAGATGCGGCAGGAAGCCGGCGCCCTCGACCAGCGAGCCGATGCGACTGAGCACCGGAGCGCCGGCGTAGACGGGCTGGCCGAACGCCTCGATCGTGCCCGACGAGGGCATGATCAGTCCCATCACCATCCGCATGGTCGTCGTCTTGCCCGCCCCGTTGGGTCCGAGGAGGCCGAGCACGGTTCCGGGCCGAACAGCGAACGAGAGGTCGTCGACCGCCAGGTATCCGTCGCCGTACCTCTTGCTCAGTCCATCGATGACCAACGGCCTCGCGTCGGCAGGCGCATCCGGGCGCTCGTGCGGGTGGCGCACGCGCACGAGTCGGGAGAGCAGGACAAGGAGCCCGACGACCACGGCGGCCCCGAGCAGCCACCAGTACGCCGGCGCCCCGGACGAGACGGGGGTCATGGCCACCAGGGGGACCGTGACCGACGGCTCGGCGAGTGAGATGTCGTACAGGCTCGGCTGCACGGGCAGTCGGTAGGCGAAGTCCGTGGTCGAGACGATCACGCGCAGCCGGTCCCCGGTCCCGGCTGATGCGACGACGGCGGGGAGATCCACGGAGACGGTCGTGGGACTGGTCGACAGGCCGGTGATGTGCACTGGGGCGACGAGACCCTGCGGGAGGGACTCACGTCCGTTGGGCGTCACGATGCGCACAGAGGCGAACAGCGTCGCGTCACCTGCCGGTGCTGAGCCGATGTCGGCCGCGGGACTCGGCGGGACAGCAGACACCGCCAGCTTGATCCGGCTCGATCCGATGAGGCTCAGCGGACCCGTCAGCGGCGGTGACTCGAACACCGCGAACTGACCGGGGAGGGCGCGCTGCGCCAGAGCGCCAGCGGCACCGCCCAGTCCGGGAACGCTGGTGATCGCCGCGGGGACGCCGCCGGCCGGGGAGAGGACCCGCTGCGGTGGGCCGCCCATCGCGACGTCCTGAGTCGATGCCCCGTGCAGTCCGGGGTACTCGGGCGCTTGGAGGATCACCGGCGCGGTGCCGGAATTCTGGACGGACAGGGCGGCGGACGTCTGGGTCACCTCGAAGTCCGTCGATGCGGTTGCCGTCCGCAGCAGCCAGGTGTCGAACCAGTCCGCTGCCAGCGCGTCGATGCGCGCCTGCTCGTTGACCCCGCCGTCGTGGCCACCCCCATGCCAGACGACCTTCACCGGCGTCGACGGATGGGCGGCACTGATCTGCTCTGCGTTCGCATTCGTCTGGGCCAGTGGGAACAGCGAATCCGCCTGGCCGCCGGAGACCAGCGTCGGGGCGGTTATGCGGGACGTGATGCTGCGCGGGGACGACTGCGCCATCAGCCGCTCGGACGCGGGGGAGACGATGCCGTCAGCCGCCGCCTCGGTGTAGGCCCGGCACCATGCCGGCGTGAATCGCCCGCACTCGGTCACCTTTCCGTCCCGATTGACGGTACCCACCCCGAAGAACGCGCCGGTCCATTGCTGCTTGAACACCCCGAGTGGGGCCCCTGGTTCTGTGGCGGACTGGCCGAACAAAGACGACTCGAGGTCATTCCAGGTGATGTCGGATGCGATGGCGTCGATGCGTGCGTCGTATCCACCCAGGAGCAGGGCGAGCGCCCCGCCGTAGGACCCGCCGGCGACGCCCACCCGCGGATCGCCGGGTCGATCGAGCACCACGTCGGGTCGCGTGGCCAGGTAGTCCACGAGCGCGCGCGCATCGGCAACCTCGAACTCCGGTGAGTTCATGGAGATCTGGCCCGTTGACAGACCGAAGCCTCGGGCCGAGTACGTCAGGACGACGTAGCCGCGCTCTGCCAGGTCGTTGGCTCGCTGGGCCAGGTCGTCCTTGCTGCCGCCGAAGCCGTGGGCGAGCAGTATCGCCGGGGCGGGGATGACGGTCGGTGCGTAGACCTCTGCATCCAGGGACACGGGCGCCGGGTCGGTCCCCGAGGTGGGGCCGCCGGGCAGTCGCAGGACCTCGGATGCGGCGCCTGCAGGAGCCGTCACCAGCATTGACGCGCCCAACATGCACGAGACGCCGACGAGCACCGTCGCCCGGGTCAGGCGTGGTGCTCGTCGGGGCATCCGGCCACCCTACGTGGTGGTGGGCGGGACCGCCCGACCGTCGTCATTCGCATCTGACGGCGGCACGGTCGGGGCCCGACGCCTGCGGGTTCGGCGCACGACGACGATGACGACCGGCACCACGACGGCCAGTGCGATGACGGCGAAGGGCAGCAGGAATCCCGCTGCCGTGAACATGATCGTGACGGCGGCCACCAGGGCTGCCCACCCGCTCGCGAGACCGGAGAGGAACCCCGGAGCGTCGACCTGGGTAACCGACGAGATCGGTGACAGCGCGACGGTCACGGTGCTCAGAGCCACCTGCTCGCCCAGGGCCTTGCGCTGCGCGCTGAGTGAGTCCAGTTCGGCCTGGCGCGACGAGAGCTGGGTCTCGATCGCGAGCATGTCGTCGATCTTCTGCGCCTGTGCAAGCAGCTGCGTCATCCGATCGACGCTCGTCTGCAGGGCCTTGATGCGTGCGTCGAGGTCGACGACCTGTCCTGTGACATCCTGAGCGGACACCGTGACTGCGTCTACCGTGCCAAGGCGCGCCACGTCGGCGATGAAGGCATCGAGGTCTGCCGCCGGGATCTGCGCGGTGATCATGGAACTGGTGGACTCGCCAGACGCCTGGGTGTCCTCGGCCGAGATGAGCCCATTGCGCTTCTTGACCAGTCCATGGACGTCGAACGCGCTCTTCGCGACGTCGTCCACCCGCATGGTCACGTAGGCGTTCTTGATGATCTGGCGGTCGGACGTCACTGCCGTCGACACAGCGCCACCGGCGGCCGCCTGGTCCTGGGCGATGGCATCCGGTGCTGGTGCACCGATCGCAGGCTCGCCCAGGGCGGCGCCGGCCACGACGCTGTCGGCCTGAGTGGAGCCGGTCGCGGAGCAGCCGGCAAGCAGCGCGGCCAGGGCCGCCACGATGATGATGGGAACGATTCTGGTGCGCATGACGGCTCCTCCTCGCATGCGCGGCGAGGCTGATGAGCGTCGCCGCGAGTCTGGATGACTCACCCCTGTTGACGGCACGGGTGACACCGGCGTTCCACTCCTCGGGCAACGATTCGATATCGCCGCACGTCCCGGCTCGGTAGTGTCGTGGCCGGAGGTTGCCATGACGGTCCTGGGCGATCGATACGTCGATGCGATCGGCTATGCCGCGACAGTTCATGCAGCGCAGTTGCGCAAGGGTTCGGATGTGCCGTACCTAGCGCACCTGCTCGGAGTGTCGTCGCTCGTGCTGGAGGCCGGTGGCGATGAGGAACTCGCGGTCGCCGCACTGCTGCACGATGCAGCTGAGGATCACGGCGGCGAGGCGCAGCTGGTCGAGATCTCCGATCGGTTCGGCGGCCGGGTCGCGAGCATCGTTCGCGAGTGCAGCGACTCGCTGCTGCCCGAGGGTGCCGACAAGCCGGACTGGGAGACGCGCAAGCGTGAACACCTCGCCCGCCTCCCGCACGCGTCCGATGACACGCTGATGGTCTGGACGGCCGACAAGGTGCACAACTCGCGTGCCCTGGTCACGGACGTCGCGGTCCATGGGCTTGGCTTCCTCGAGCGATTCCACGCCCCGCCTGATCGACTGCTCTGGTACTACCGCTCCAACCTGGATCTGGTGCGCGCACGTCGAGTGTCCGCTGAGCTGGTCGTCCCGCTGTCCATGGCAGTGTCGGCGCTGGCCGCCCTCATCGAGAGTGAGGTCACGACTGGAACGTGACCGACGTCCAGTCTCGATGCCCTGACCTGAGTTCGGCCCCGTCGATGAACTGCACGTGCGAGTCGTTGGTATTGCAGGTGAATGCGGCGAATGTGCTGTTGCGGTCGCCGTAGCGAGCACCGTCGACGACGACGTCCCCCGAGAGTGCCTCCTGCAGCCCGGCGTGTTCAGCGACGGCTATCTCGAGCGTCCGCAGTCGTACCAGCGAGGACTCGCGTGCTCGGTCCTCATCGCCGAGCGGGTGGTTGGTGTGCAGGCAGGCGCGGGCGTCGAACTCGCTGACCTGCTTGACGCTTCCTGGCCCGGCTTCGAAAGTGGCGATGCGGCCCTGGGCGCCGATCGTGTACGCCTGTCCGGCAGCGTGCGGGATCGATCCCAGGAACTCCGCGGCCTCCTCGATCGACGTCAGCGTGAGCAACCGTCGTGTGACGAATCCAACGCCGAGTCCGTTCTCGTCGAGTCCGAGCTGCTCCAGCGTGTTCACGGCGAGCGCGAACCCTGACTCGTTGGCGCCGCACAGGCCGATCATTCCCGGGTAGCTCATCAGGAGCGCTCGCGGCGAGTCTGGAGGGCAGGAACGCAGCACGACGAGCCGCCCGACCGTCCAGGCAGGCAGATCCATCGTCTGCCCGACCTCGACGCCGTGGTCGTCTCGCCGCGCGAGCACCGAGCAACCGGCCGGGCGGGTGAGACCCCACACCTCGTCGAGGAACGTCAGGAGCAGGACATCATCGAGGGGGACGCCCGCGCCATCGGCCGTCGCGGTGATCTCGTCCCACAGGTCGGGGGTCAGCTCGGCAGCAACTGCGCGCAGGTTGCTCGTCTCCAGCCGAGCCGCCAGGGCGTCGGGGTCGTGGTCGCGCGATCGCAGGTGCGCCTTCAGTGCAGCGACCGTCTCGCGGATCTCCGACTGCAGCGCGGTGCCGTGATGGAGGCCGCGCTGCCGGCCCGATCCGGAGAGAGTCGCTGTGCGCATCGTTGCCTACGCCGGGTCGATCAGGTGAAGTGTCTGCGTTGCGCGGGTGCACGCGACGTACACGTCAGAGCCTCGAATACCCTGCGTCGAGATCGCCTGCGGATCAACGACGTAGACGTGGTCGAACTCAAGCCCCTTCGTGTCACGTGCGGTGAGGACCGCGATCGGGGAGTCCAGCGCGTCGTCGCCCGTGCCGAACGCGTCGCTAGCCTTCACCAGCGCCGTCATCCACGTCTGTGCGTCCTCGTCCGGCACGACGACGCCGATGCGACCCGGCTCTCCGGTCGCCCGGGCCAGGACGGCATCGGCGAGTTCGTCGATGCCCAAGGACAGCCGCTCGGTCTCGGCTCCGTCCCGGATCGGCTGCAGATTCGGGGCGTGCCCGCCCGCCCGAGTAAGCAGCTCGGTAGCCGTAGCGGCCGTCTGCCGCGTGATCCGGTAGGTGACCGTGAGGGTATGCAGGTCGATCTTCTCCCTGGCCCAGCCGAGAGCGTCGTCCCAGTTGCGGGCACCGGCGGGGTGCGTCGTCTGCTGAAGGTCGCCCACGATCGTCATCGACTTGCGCGAGCTCCTGCGGGCCAGGGCGCGCCAGGCCATGCGGGACAATTCCTGCGCCTCGTCGACGACCACATGGCCGTAGATCCACGTGCGGTCGGTCATCGCGCGCTCGGCAACCGTGGTGCGCGGACGAGTCGATGCGAACGGGTCCACGGCCACGAGTTCGCGGTAGTCGTCTGCGTCATCCTGGCGCACCTGCCTGACCGGAGCCTCGTAGTCACCGAGGCGATCGGCCGCTTCGTCGAGCAGCGGCACGTCGTCCACCGTCCAAGGCGCATCCGGCTGGCGCAGCAACGTGACCTGCTGCTGGGGCGTGAGCAGGCCTTCGGCTGCGCGGGCAAGGACGTCGGGATCGCTGAGCATGCGTGAGACGAGTCGTTCCGGCGTGGTCGGCAGCCACATCAGGTTGAGGGCGCGCCGCAGGTGGAGGTCGTCGACGATGTCGTTGATGATGTCCTGGCGGATCTCCGGATCCGATGGGTCCTCGTCGCGCTGGCGCGCGCGATCACGTGCGAGCACGTCGAGCACGCGGCGCAGGAACGGCTCGCGGTTGGAGTGGTACGACCCGTTGCGGGGCAGGCTCGACTTGATGTCGGCCAGCTGCTGCGCCCGGATGCGCACGGTGGAGCCGTCCTCGAGCTGCACCTCGAGGTCTTCATCCGGGATGCGGATGCGCTGCGTCACCGCATTCGCCACGACGTGCGCCATCACCGTGTCGCCCTTGATGGCTGCGACGGCCGGCGCGTCGGGGATGCTGGTGGATACCGCCGGGAACAGCTGGCCCGGGGTGAGCAGCACCACGTCGGTCTCGCCGAGGCTCGGGAGCACCTGATCGATGTAACGCAGGAAGGTCGTCGACGGGCCGACGACGAGGACGCCGTCCTTGGCCAGCCGATCGCGGTAGGTGTAGAGCAGCCACGCCGCTCTGTGCAGGGCCACGACGGTCTTGCCAGTGCCCGGGCCGCCCTGCACCACAGTCAACTGGTTCATCGGACTGCGGACGATGCGGTCCTGGTCGGCGGCGATCGTCGCGATGATGTCGCCCATGCGCCCGTCGCGTGGCGCCTCCACTGCGCTGGCTGCGGCGTCGGTGCTGATGGCCGTCGGGTTCGTGAGGTCCTCATCCTCGATGTGGGTGACCGTCCGGTCCTTGGTGATGATGCGGCGCCGGCGCAGCAGGCCCATCGGCTCGACCGACGTCGCCTGGTAGAAGCCCGCTGACTGCGGTGCCCGCCAGTCCAGGAGCACGGGATCGCCATTGTCGTCGCGAAGGCCGATGCGCCCGATGTGGTGGGTGGTGCCGTCGGCGTAGTCGACGCGTCCGAAGCACAGGCGGCTGGATGCGGCCCGGGCGCCGCTCAACTGCTGGATCAAAGTGTCGAACATCGCCTGCTTCTCGAGCAGGTCCTGCTCGGTCCCGGTGCTCTGCTGATGGGCCAGCCCCTCGATGCGGGCGGTCAGGTGCGTGGTGAGGGTGTCGAGTCGGTCGTAGCAGGCGTCGACGACGCGCTGCTCGCCGACGATGGCATCCACGTTCCGGCCTCCTGCTGTCGTACCCGGTCTGGAATGGGCACTCGAGTCTGCCACGACGGATGCCTCGCCCCCGGGCGGGGTCTCCGGTCGGGATCGGCCGATGGATCGGCGAGTGCCGGCGGGGCGTGTTCGCGCTCGGCGCGCCGATACCCAGGGTGAGGCGCTGAGGGGGGCGCTGGCTCGTGGGCCCGGCGCTGAGGGGAGCGCCGAGCGCTCACGGGTGCGGGATCAGGGGGACCGTGAGCTGCCTCTCCCACGCCGGAGGGGCAGCCTCGCCGGCGTCGGTGCCGCCGGTCCCCGATGTCGGACCCCCGTGCCACGCTGGACGCATGAATGCCTTCATCGCGCTGATCCTTGGTCTGGTCATAGGTATGGCCCTCGCATGGCTCGTCGCGGGCCGGTCCGCTCGTCACTGGCGAGCGCAGTCGGCCGCCCTCGATGGCGCGGTCACCGCGCTTCGCGCCGACAACGAGGGCCTGCGGGGGCAGGTCAACCAGAACCGCAGCCTCGACGACCTCCTCCAACCGGTGCGCGAGAGTCTCGACAGCCTCAGGCGCGCCACCGACTCGGCCAGTCGCGATCGCACAGCAGCGGAGGCCACGCTCACGACGCAGATCGCGGCAGTGCAGGAGCGCTACCAGTCGCTCGAGACGGCCACCAAGCAGGTGGCCGCGGCCATGGCCCGCGGGCAGACGCGCGGGCAGTGGGGCGAAATGCAGCTCGAGGGCCTGCTGTCGCACGCCGGTTTGCTCGAAGGCACGCACTACCGACGCCAGGAGACCCGTCCAGGAGAGGAGCGCGGCGCCCGTCCCGACGTCGTGGTTCTCATGCCGGGGGGCGGCGAGGTCTTCGTCGACGCGAAGTTCCCGTTCGATGCCTACTGGTCAGCGGTCGGCACCGAGGATGCCGCTCAGCGTGAGGTGCTGCTCGCCAAGCATGCAGCCGACGTTCTCGCCCGCGCGCGGGAACTGTCCTCGAAGCGATACTCGGAGTCCGCCAGTAGCGCCGAGTTCGTCGTGATGTTCCTGCCACTCGAGTCGCTGCTCTCGGCTGCGCTCGAGGTGGACGGACTTCTTCTCGAGCGCACCTTCGAGCGTCGGGTCATCCTCGCGACGCCGACGACGATGCTCGCCCTGCTCCGCACGATCAGCTTCGGCTACCAGCGGTCGCTCATGGCCGAGAACGCCGAGGAGATCAAGGCGGCAGGTGCCGAGATGCTCACGAGACTCGGTGTCCTCGTGGAGCATGTCGAGTCAATGCGCCGCGGCCTCGACCAGGCGGTTCGCGGCTACAACAAGTTCGTCGGCAGCTTCGATTCGCAGGCGCTGCGGCAGGCGCGCCGCATGAACGAGCTCGGTGTCGCCACCCAGCGCGATCTCGATCCTCCTGCCATGATCGAGGTCGAGTTGCGCAGCTCTGACGCGGCGGCACTGAGGGGGTAGGGATGGCGACCTGGCGGTACGTGGCTTCCGCCGTCGCGGTCGCCCTGGTTGTCGCGTACGCGATCGGCTCCGGCAGGTGGGTCACGACCGGTTCGGCGTGGTACCTGTCGCTGCAGCAGCCTGCGTGGCAGCCGCCGCCGGCCGTGTTCGGCCTCGCGTGGTCATACAACTTCATCGTGCTTGGTGTGGTCGGCGTGGCGTTCGCCCTGCAGGCACCTCCCGTGCGCGTCACGGCATACCTGTTCGCATTCGCCATGAGCATCTCCTTGGCGATCGGCTGGGCGTACTTGTTCTACGTGCCGCATTCACTGGTCGCGTCGGCCATCGCGCTGACACTGGCCGCGCTGGTCACGGTGATCCCCGTCGCCTTGGCGTTCGCCGAGCGCGCGTGGATGGGGTGGCTGCTCGTTCCCTACCTTGCGTGGCTGGCGATCGCGACGTCGCTGTCCTGGGGCTACGTCGCCCTGGCGCCGTGACCGTCATCCGCCACCGATGCGCCGGTGCGACCGCCAGGCCATCACCGACATGCTGGAGGCGGCCGACAGGAGCGAGGCGAAGCTCGCGAACGAGCCGACCGACAGCAGCGACGCCGCCGAGCCGACGCTGCCGATGCTCAGCACCGATCCCACAGATCCAATGCTCAGAAATGAGTTCGTCGAGCCGATCGAGAGCATTGAGTGGCGGGACCCGATGCTCCACTTCGACCGCTGCTGCGTCATGGCCACCCGTCCATGCTGCCATGGCCGTCGCCACGATGGAGTACTGATGGAACTGACCCGAGCCGACCTCCTTGACCTGTACGACACCACCATTGTCAGCACGCTGCATCCGACCCACGGGTGGACGGATCCGGCGCTGGTGGCGATCGAGCGACGTCAGGGCGCGGTGGTCGTGACGGCCTGGAATCCAGGCGTGGTTCGGCCGTCCGAGGACGAGAATCGGCGAGCTAACGAGGATCTGCTGGGTCAACTTCAGGCCGCCGGCGTTGAGGTCTGGCGTGCCGACGGGCGGGCGCCCGACGGCAGCTTCGGCGAAGAGGGCTGGATCGCCTGGGGGCTGCCAATGGAGCGGGGTCTGGAGCTGGCCGCTGCGTTCGGACAGTTCGCCATCTTCACCTATGACGACGCGGGCCTGCGGGTGACTGTGGCCCTGCCTGGCTGACGTCCTTGACGGGACGGCGACCATGGTCGTCATCCGCTGGAAGGGCTGACGCCACCGCGGGCCGTGAGCGATAGCGTCCGCCTGTGAGCACTCCGCCGTTCGTCCAGATCCCTGACGGGGTCGTGGTCGAGCGGTGGATGGCGCGCGGCTCCGAGCGAGCGGTGATGCGCACCGAACTCGACGGAGCGCGCGACTGGGTGGTCCTCGTACCGGGCTTCACCGGCAGCAAGGAGGACTTCATCGCCGTGCTGCCGCTGCTCGCGGCGGCGGGGGTCGATGCGGTCACCTATGACCAGTTGGGCCAGCACGAGTCCGATGGCTCCGACGATCCCGCGGACTACGACCTCGCACTCCTCGCCGGGGATCTCGGCGAGATCATCCAGCGGGCCGCCGTGCTCCGCCGCGGCGCCGCGCGACCGCTGCTCGTGGGCCATTCGTTCGGCGGCCTAGTTGCGCAGCAGGCAGTCGCGAGCGGCATCGACGTGGCCGCGTTCGTCGCGCTCTGCACCGGACCGGGCGCCCTGCCTGCGCATCGACATGGCGGGCTGCAGGACCTGATCGATGCGCTGCCGCATTCCGACATGGCGGCGATCTGGGCGATCATGCGCGAGCAGGCGAAGGCCGCGGGGGAGAAGCCGGTGGCACCTGACGTTCGCGAGTTCCTGCAGCGACGATGGCTGGGCAACAACCCGCACCAGGTCCGGGAGTTCGCCCACCTGCTCATGACCGCGCCATCGCTGGATTCGCAACTGCGCGCCAGGGTGGACGCCGGACTGCCCGTGACGGTCATGTGGGGTGAGTGCGACGACGCCTGGCCGATCGACGCGCAGGCGGCGATGGCAACGCAGTGGGGAGCGACAGCGATCCAACTGGAGGGGCTCGGCCACTCGCCGAACGCCGAGCGACCGGATGTCCTGGCCGCGGCGTTGGTCGAGCAGTTACGGTCCGCTGGCTGACGTCGTCGGGACGTCGGTGCTGCTGGGTGCCTGCGGTGCACCCTCGGCCGGCGGTGCAGAGGGCGGCGTGGGCGATGGCGTTGGCGATGGGGTCGGGACGACCTTTGGCCTAGTGAGGGGCTTGATCGTGGCGGTCCGCTTCTTGTCGAGCAGGACGATCCACAACTGTCCCGGGCGGAACGCCATCAAGCTGCCGTCCGGCAGGGTGAAGGTGGTGCCCGACTTGGCGTTCGGACGCGACCACGTCGTCTCCCAGACGAGGCCATCACGCATGACCATCGCCGTTCCAGTGCCGATGGTGTCGGCGTGCGGGGTGTTGCCGCCGCCCTTGTCGTAGAAGGCTGACTTCTCCTGCTTGACGTACTGGATGACCACGGTCGCGGCTCGCTGTCCGCCGCTCCACTCCTCGGCTCGGGCCGGCTGGCCGTTGAGTGAGATGCGGTACTCGTGGCCGGCCTTGTCGTAGGTGAAGCCAGCGGATCCGTAGCCCCAGGCCATGGCGGCGGTGGTCGCGTTCAGGCCGCCGACCGGCGTGGCCTTGTCGAAGACGAAGCCCATGTCGCGGGCCGGAGTCGAGTTCTGGGCGCGCTGGATGCCGGACCGACCGTCGAAGTAGAGGTTGTAGGGCGCCGGGCGTCGACCGTCGCGGCTGTAGCCGGAGTTGGACGTGTACGGCGACACGTCGTAAACCGACGCTGCTGCCAGATGCGGTCGCATCTTCTTCTGGGCGCCGGAGTAGGCGAAGGCGGGCTTGCCGTACTGCGCGAACAGGTCGATGTCGGTGATGCGCGCCGAGCGCACCGGACCGATGCGCTTGGGGATGTTGCTGGAGAAGACGGCTGCGATACGCGTGATGCCGTACTCCACCTCTTCGAGGTACACGACATCGGCGTGGATGAGCCCGGCATGCGGCTGGGCGTTCCTGGTGTTGTCGAGCTTGACGACGAGCACCGGGTCGCGTGATCCGATGGGCCGACCAGTGAGAGGCGAGAAGCCGATCGGGTTTGCGGGCAGCGGGACGGCCGGTCGGTTGTCGGGCGGAGGGACCGTTTCGGCGTCTGCCTCGTTCTTCGGGCTCTCCGTGGGGAAGCTCGGCGACGGGGTCACGAGGATCGGCGCCTCCGTGGATCGGGCCTCCTTCGCCGCCTCCTCCGGAGTGAGGGGGACTGCGTCCAGGGAGCTCGAGGGCGCTCCCGACGTGCCGCCGTCCGGTGACTCCGAGTCGTCACCGCTGGGTGGGGTGGTTGGCAGCACCCTCGTGCTCGAACCGTCCGTGGTCGTGGTGAGGGTCTTCTCGACTGCCGTGGGCGCAGGTGCGCACGACGCGACCATCGCCGAGCAGACGACGGCGCAGGCCAGCATCGGCATCGCTCGCACCCTCACATCGACAGGGTAAGTCGTCGGGAGGACGGCTCCGCGCCTAGGTCGTTCCGATCGGCCGTGTCGGCCACGGCATTGCTTCCTCCAGCTCGAAGGCGATTTCCAGCAGTCGGCGCTCATGACCGAACGGCGCTGCGACCTGGACGCCGACGGGCAGCCCGTCATCCGACCTGCCGAGGGGCAGTGATACCGCGGGGGAGCCGGACACGTTCTGCAGCGGTGTGACAGCCATGAAGCGCAGCAGTCGGACGAGCTGCTCTCGAGGCTCGACGTCCGCGCTCAGGTGGCCGACGGGCGGCGCCGCATGATTGAGGACGGGCGAAACCAGCAGGTCGTAGGTGCGGAAGAAAGGCTCGTGGTCGCGCACCAGGCGCCGCAGTCGCCGAACCGCGAAGGGGGCGCGTTCGATCTCGGCGAGGAATCGGCGGACGAGGAACTTGGTGAAGGGCTCGGTCCGACTGGCGTCGAAACCCTGGCCGAAGAGGCGACGGCCTGTCACCGTCAGCAGGAACGCGGTCATCGCCCAGTCGAGAAGGAAGTCACTCGCGAACCTCGTGTCCAAGGGCGAGGGAACCACCTCGACGTGGTGCCCAAGGCCGGCCAGCACGTCCGCAGTGCGTGCCACGACCTGGCGAGTGTCCGCCGCCACTTGAAGGCCCTGGTAGCCGTCCAGGACTACCGCGATCCGCAGGCGCTCTCCACCCGGTCCGATGACATGCCCGATCGGCGGGAGCGCCGGATCGTGGAAGGCTCGCTCCGCCGTGGCGTAGTACAGGGCCGTGTCGCGGACCGACCGGCTCAGGACCCCTTGAACGACGATGGGGACAGGGACCTTCGCCATCGCTGGCCAGTCGATCAATCGCCCTCGTGACGGCTTGAGTCCGACGAGCCCGCAGCAGGCGGCAGGGATGCGGATCGATCCGCCGCCGTCGTTGCCATGCGCGAGCGGCACGACGCCGGCGGCGACGAAAGCAGCCGTGCCGCCACTGGAACCGCCCACGGTGTGCCCGGTGTTCCAGGGATTGCGGGTCGCACCGAACCGCGAGGACTCCGTGCTCGCGGTGAGCCCGAACTCCGGCAGGGTCGTCTTCGCGATGGGGTCGGCGCCGAAGCTGAGGAACTGCGCTACCCAAGGTGATGACATCGTGGCGGGTCGGTCGACGACGGCGTTCGAGCCATGTGTGGTCCGGTAGCCCTCGAGGTCCTCGTTGTCCTTGATGAGGGTCGGCAGGCCAGCGAGCGGCGCGTCGGGGGTCGCTCCCCAGGTCTGCGCCGGGTCAGCGGCACCCACCCACTCCGTGACCGCGTTCAGTGCTGGGTTGACGGATCGGCCTCGGTCGATGGCCGCCGAGCGCAGTTCCGCGGCGGAGACCTCTCGTCGAGCCAGGCGCGCCAGCAGGCCGGTGGCGTCGTCCGTGCCGAGCGCGTCGTTGCCGATCGCGTCGACCTGGCGGCTCGGGTCGGTCATGTCGTCCTCTCGCCGTCACGATCGGGGGAAGGGGTCATCCTCACACACCGGTTCGAGGTCGGTTGGGGCCATTGCCCCACGGTGGGGGACACCCGCCCTGCCATAGGGGCTTCATGGTTGATTGTGGAGGGAAGTGGGGTACAGTGGCGGTACTTGGAGATACCAGGGTGATGTGCGGGGCGGGATGGGGAGGTGGGGCGAATGTTTCTGGGCACCCACTACCCACGACTGGATGACAAGGGCCGACTGGTCCTGCCCGCCAAGTACCGCGAATCGCTGGCACCCGGCCTGGTCCTGACCAAAGGTCAGGACCGCTGCATCTGGGTCTGGCCGGCGGCGGAATTCGCGGCCTATGCCGACCGTCTGAACGAAGCCTCCCGCTCGGACGCGAAGGTGCAGGCCTACCAGCGAGTGCTGTTCTCCGGGGCATCGGACGAGATCCCGGACAAGCAGGGTCGGATCACGGTGCCGGCAGCACTCCGCGAGTACGCCGGTCTAGACCGAGATGTGGTCGTCGTGGGCAAGAACACGACGGCCGAGATCTGGGCGCCCGACGCGTGGGACACGTACCTGGCGAGCCAGGAAGTTGCCTTCTCCGGACTGGACGAGGAGGTGCTGCCCGGCTTCTGACGACTCGACCGCGCGGCGAGGTCTCCTCCCGCTCCTCGCACTGCACCTGACGCCACTTCCCCGGCGCCAGGGCCCGCTGAAAACAGCGGGCGGGGACCTGGCCACGCGGCCTTCCACCCTCATCACGCCCAACCGCGACCTTCCAAGAAGGGGGACCGATGAACACCTTGATCCAGACCGAGCACCCGGTGCGCAGCGTTCTGCGCACGACCGGTGTCCTCGCCGTTGCCCTCGGCTTGACGATCGGCGTGCTGGTCGCGTTGGCGAACGTCGTGGACTCCTGGGCGTAGCCAATGTCGTCGTCGACCCGTCACGTCCCGGTCCTCCGGGATCGCGTGATCGCTCTCCTGGCCCCCGCGCTCGAAGCGCCGGGGGCTGTGCTGGTCGACGCCACCCTCGGACTCGGCGGGCATGCCGAGCACGCACTCGACTCCTTCCCCGAACTGCGGCTGGTCGGGCTTGACCGCGATCCGGAGGCCCTGCGACTGTCCGAGGAGCGGCTGTCACCGTTCGCGGAGCGGGTGACACTCGTGCACGCGGTGTACGACGAATTGCCGGAAGTGCTTGCGGAGCTTGGTCTTTCGCGGGTCCAGGGCATCTTGTTCGACCTCGGTGTCTCGTCGATGCAACTGGACGAGACCGAGCGCGGATTCGCCTACTCGCAGGATGCTCCGCTCGACATGCGCATGGACCCGACGACCGGCCTCACGGCGGCCGACGTCCTCAACACGTACTCCGGCGGCGACATCACCCGCATCCTTCGCCAGTACGGCGAGGAGAAGTTCGCACAGCGCATCGCCAACCGGATCGTCTCGGAGCGGGCAGTAGAGCCGTTCACCACATCCGCACGCCTCGTCGACATCATCCGGGAGTCCATTCCGGCTGCTGCTCGTCGCACCGGGGGGAACCCGGCCAAGCGCACGTTCCAGGCCCTGCGGATCGAGGTCAACGGCGAGCTCGATGTCCTGCGTCGCGCGATCCCGGCGGCCCTTGAGTCGCTGGCCGTCGGAGGGCGCATCGTCGTGATGTCCTACCAGTCCCTCGAGGACCGCATCGTGAAGCGGGCGCTCGCGGTTGGTGCGCATCCCGACGTGCCGGCGGGCCTGCCGGTCATCCCTGCCTCGATGCAGCCGTGGCTTCGCCTGATCACGCGCGGCGCCGAGCGGGCCAGCGACGAGGAGATCGCGGAGAACCCGCGTGCGGCATCAGTACGGGTCCGGGCAGCAGAGCGACTGGAGGTCGCGGCATGAGCGCCACCGCCAGAAAGCTCTACGACGAGATCACCCTTCCCACCAGTCCCCCCGAGTATGACGGGGAGGCCTACTCGCAGGCTGAGGAGATCGTCGCCGCCTTCGACAACGCCGACGGCACGGAGTACGCGACGCGTGGAGCCAAGGGCGCACGCTCGGGCCGACCCAACCTGAGGATGGTCTCGCCGCTGCGCCCCGAGCGGGCCAGCCGTGGCGTGTTCGCACTCGTGGTGGTCGGGATGCTCATCGTCGGGATGGTCGTGATCCTGGTCATCAACACGTCACTCGCGCAGGGCGCCTTCACGGTGAGCGAACTGCAGGCCCAGCAGGCAGGACTCACGCAGCAGGAGCAGGCCCTTTCGCAGGCCGTCGCTGCGGCGGCCGCTCCGGAGGCGCTCGAGAAGGCCGCTCGCGCCATGGGGATGGTGCCCAGTCAGAATCCCGTCTTCCTCAAGCTGCCCAAGGGCAAGATCCTCGGCAAGCCCACCGCCGCTCCCGGCGGCGGGGCGGCCGAGCCGGCACTCAAGACACCCGCTGACGCCACGGCAAGCGAAGCGGTCGACAACGCGTCGGTCGGTACCGATCTGCCGATCGCACCCGGCGTCAACTACGACCCGGCGGCCGTCGATGCTGCAGCGGCGCAGGCGAAGGCAGCGAACGGCACATCGGTGCCTTTGACGCTGACCGGCGAAGCAGCAACCGTTCAGGCACCGGCGGCCTCAGCTGCAGCAGGCCTCGCGCTGAGTGCATCTGGCGGCGTGCCCGTGCAGTCGGCCCGGCCCATCAAGCACGTGGACACGAAGGTGACTGACGGCACCAAGCCAAGCGCTGCGAAGCCGAAGGGCGCGGGGAAGCGGTCGGAGACGTCGCTGTGGAGTGATTCCACGGTCATCGACGTGACTGGGCCGTTGGCAAGCAATGACGCTGGGCTCGTAGCGGTGCCGGTGAACTGATGCCAACTGAGGTGAGCCGCCCTGAAGGCAATGCGAGGGCGGCATGACGCGAACTGCTCAGCCAATCCGTCGTCCCGCGCCGCAGCAGTACCGCCCTCAAAGCCGACCACGTCGTCCCTTCGTCCTGGCCGACTCGCATCGCCGAGGCACCCTCCTGCTGATCGCCACGGCGGTCATCCTCACGGTGTTCGGTGGCCGCCTCATCGACCTGCAGGCGGTCAAGGGTGAGGCGCTCGCGTCTGCAGCACTCGACCAGCGCCTGCGCACTCAGGCCATCCCGGCAACGCGCGGAACGATTCTCGACGCGGACGGTCAGCCGCTGGCCGTCACCGCCGAGGCACGCAATGTCACCGCGGACCAGACGCTGATCACCGATCCCGCGGGAGTGGCAGCCCAGTTGGGCCCGGTCCTGGGCGTCGATCCGGCCGTCCTCGGCCCACGCCTGACCGGTGACCGCCGCTTCATCTACGTCGCCAAGGTGATCACCCCCGAGCAATGGGATCGCATCGACGCCCTGCGACTGCCCGGGATCTTCAGCGAGCCAGCGACGCGACGCGTGTATCCAGCGGGCGACCTGGCGGCCAACATCGTCGGCTTCGTGGGTGCGGACGGTGCCGGACTCGGCGGGATGGAGTACGCCTTCAACTCCCAACTGGCGGGGACGGACGGCACTCAGACCTTCGAGCGCGGTCCCGGCGGTCGCGTGATCCCGACCGGCGCCAACTCGCTGACCGCTGCACAGCCGGGCACCACCATCCAATTGACCATTGACCGCGACATCCAGTACGTAGCGCAGCAGACGCTCGCCGCCAAGGTGGCCCAGTCGCACGCGGACAGCGGCACCATCGTCGTCATGGACCCCAAGACCGGGAACATCCTCGCGCTGGCGACCGTCCCGACCTTCGATCCGAACAAGCCTGGTGCCTCCAATGCCACGAATCGTGGCAACCGGGCGCTGACTGACGTGTTCGAGCCCGGTTCGACCAGCAAGCTGATGACTCTCGCGGCGGTGGTCGACCAGGGCAAGGCGAACGCCTACTCGGCCTTCACCGTCCCTGGCTCAATGAAGCGAGGCGACAAGATCTTCCACGATCACTACGTGCACGGCACCGTGGGGCTGACACTGGCCGGAATCATGGCCAAGTCGAGCAACATCGGGACCATCCAGGCGGCGGAGCGGATCGGCGGCCGCAAGCTCTACAAGTACCTGAAGAGGTTCGGAGTGGGCGAGCCGACCGGCCTCAACTTCCCGGGCGAGTCCAGCGGCTTCGTACCCCAGCATGCGGACTGGTCGCCCACCTCGTTCCCGACGATCGCTTTCGGCCAGGGTCTCAGCGTCAACGCGGTGCAGGGCGCCAGCGTGTTCGCGACGATTGCGAACGACGGCGTGCGCGTGCAGCCCAGCCTTGTGCAGCTGGTCATCAACGCGGACGGCACGACGACTGAGCCCCCTGCACCCAAGTCGACTCGGGTGGTCAGTCCGGACACGGCCAAGCAGATGCGCGCGATGCTCGAGTCGGTCGTGCTGCCCGGTGGCACCGCGCCGATGGCGGCGATCCCCGGGTACCGCGTCGGCGGCAAGACGGGAACGGCCCAGGCGTTCGATGAGAACTGCCACTGCTATCGCGGCGTGGTCGCGTCCTTCATCGGCATCGCGCCCGCCGACAATCCGCAACTGGTCGTGGCCGTGTCGATCTTCAACCCCAAGACCGGGCACTTCGGCGGCGAGCTCGGTGGCCCGGTGTTCAAGCGCGTGATGACGTACGCGCTTCAGGCTCGCAAGATCCCGCCGACCGGAACCCCGGCCCCCAGGCTGCCCCTGACATTCGGCGGGTAGTCCCATGCCAACTCCGCTGCGGCCGCTGCAGCACCCGGTGCGACTGGGCGAGATAGCCGTCCTGATCGGAGTGGATGCCGGTCCGGCAGTCGACCTGCCCGTGGCCGGGGTGACGCTCGACTCGCGGGCCGCGTTGCCCGGCGACCTCTACGCGGCCCTGCCCGGGCACGTCACTCACGGTGCGCGCTTTGCCGGCGATGCGGTGGCCGCGGGCGCCGCCGCCATCCTCACCGATGCTGACGGGCTGCTCGCCTGTGCGGGTCTCGGCGTGCCCGTCCTCGTCCGCGAGGATCCGCGCAGCGTTCTCGGAAGTGTCGCGGCCTTGATCTACGGCGAACCCGGGAACACGCTTACGCTGCTTGGCGTCACAGGGACGAACGGGAAGACGACCGTGGCCGCGATGGTGGAGTCCGGCCTCCGGTCCGCCGGTCGGGTCACGGGCCTGATCGGGACCGTGGGAGTGCACATCGCCGGCGAGGTCCACGTCGGTGCTCGCACGACGCCCGAGGCGCCTGACCTGCAGGCGATCCTTGCCGTCATGCGTGAGCGGGCAGTGGATGCCGTCGTGATGGAGGTCAGCAGCATCGCGCTGGACGAGCATCGGGTGGATGGCGTCATCTACGACATCGCCGGCTTCACGAACCTGAGTCAGGACCACCTCGACTATCACGGCGACATGCAGGCGTACTTCGAAGCGAAGACGCGCCTGTTCACTCCCCAGCATTCGCGGCTCGGCATCGTCGGAGTCGATGACGACTGGGGTCGACTGCTGGTCGAAAGGGCTGAGGTGCCAGTCGACACCTGGTCGCTCGTCGATCCGCGGGCGACATGGTCGCTGCAGCGCAGTGGCGACGACCGACTGGTCATCGGCCCAGACGGCGAGCAGCAACGCTTGCCGGTGCCGATGCCCGGCTCGTTCAACGTGGCGAATGCGCTATGCGCCTACGCCATGCTCCGTCGAGCGGGCGTGGACTCGACTCGCGCAGCAGCGGGCATCGCGCTGGCACGCGTCCCCGGGCGCATGCAGGTCGTCAATGGTCCGTCTGACGTCATGGGCATCGTCGACTACGCCCATTCGCCCGACGCGATCGAGCGAGTGCTCAGGGCCGCACGCGAGTCGACCTCAGGCAAGGTCATCGCCGTGCTCGGTGCAGGAGGGGATCGAGATCGCGGGAAGCGTCCCATCATGGGCCACACGGCCGCCAGCCTCGCGGACGTGATCGTCATCACGGATGACAATCCTCGGTCGGAGGAGCCGTCGTCCATCCGCGAGGCCGTCCGCGAAGGGGCGAACTCCGCGCCACCCGCGACTCGCGCAGAGATCCATGAAGTGGCCGACCGGGCGGCAGCCATTACGGTTGCAGTGGGGTTGGCCGAGGCGGGAGACGTGGTCTTAGTGCTGGGCAAGGGGCACGAGCAGGGTCAGGACGTTGCCGGGGTCATCACCCCATTCGACGACGTGACCGAGCTCGAGCGCGCCCTGGGCGCATCTTCTCTACCGGGAACGCCGTGATCACGCACACCGCGACCCAGATCGCGGAGGCGGTCGGCGGCGCGCTGCATGGCGCTGACCCTGAGGCGAAGGTTGTCGACGTCGTGGTCGATTCCCGCGCGGCAGTCCCCGGCAGCATGTACGTCGCGATCGCCGGCGAGCGAGTCGACGGCCACGACTACGCGGTGGCCGCCGTTGATGCGGGTTCGACGGTAGTGCTCGCTGCGCGACCACTCAGCCGCGCCGACGGCTCAGCACTGCCGTGCATCGTCGTCGATGATCCCGTGATCGCGCTAGGTCGACTTGCCCACGAGGTCCTCGATCGTCGCCTCACCTGCAAGGTCGCTGCCATCACCGGCTCGAGCGGCAAGACGAGCACCAAGGATCTGCTTGGCGCGATCCTCAGCCGCGCGGGCGCAACGGTGAGCCCACAGGGTTCGTTCAATACCGAGGTCGGCGTGCCCCTGACGATCCTGCGGGCCGATGAGCAGACCGAGTACCTGGTCGTCGAGATGGGCATGCGCGCACTGGGCCACATCTCGTACCTGACCGACATCTGCCAGCCTGATGTCGGCCTTGTCATCAACGTCGGCAGCGCCCATGTCGGGATGCTCGGCTCTCGGGAGGCGATCGCCGAGGCCAAGGGCGAGCTTGTCGCGAGCCTGCGTCCTGATGGCGTGGCCGTGCTCAACGGTGACGATCCCCTTGTCCGGCCCATGGCCGCGCGCACCAGTGCGACAGTCGTCCTGTTCGGCGAAGCGCCGACCGCGGACCTGCGTGCCAGCGATGTCGTACTCGATGCCGATGCGCGGCCTTCCTTCACGATGACCGACCAGCGCTCGGGCGATTCGGCCCGGGTCACCTTGCACCTCAGTGGCGAGCACTACGTCTCCAATGCGCTGGGCGCAGCCGCGGTTGCGATAGCGCTCGGAGTGCCGCTTGCCGATGCGGCGTCCGCCCTTTCGGCAGCCGCGCCGCAGAGCAAGTGGCGCATGGAGGTGACCGAGTCGCCGGCCGGCTTCACGGTGATCAACGACGCATACAACGCGAATCCGGAGTCGACCCGCGCGGCGCTCAAGACCTTGGTCGCGATGGCCAATGGTCGACGAACGTGGGCCGTGCTGGGGGAGATGCGAGAGCTCGGCGAGGAGGCGCTCGTCGAGCACGATGCGATCGGACGCCTCGCGGTGCGGCTGGACGTGTCTCGACTCGTGTGCGTCGGAGAGGGCACTCGTGTGATGCATCTGGCCGCGAGCAACGAGGGGTCGTGGGCAGACGAGTCGTCGTACGTGGCCGATGTGGACAGCGCGATAGCACTGTTGACCGCCGAAGTCCGGCCCGGCGACGTCGTGCTGGTGAAGGCATCGCGCAGCGTCGGCCTCGAGCGAGTGGCCCTGGCACTGATCGACGAGGTGACGGCATGAGGCTCGTCGTCATCTCCGCGACCATTGCGACGATCGTTGCATTGATCGGCACGCCTCTCCTCATCCGTTACCTGTCCCGTCACGGCTACTCGCAGGCGATTCGCGAGTCGAGCGAGGGGACCGTCTACCCGTCTCATGAGGGCAAGCGCGGTACGCCCTCGATGGGCGGCCTTGCGATCGTCATCGCGGTGGTCGTCGGCTACTTCGGGACGCACCTGATCGTGTGGCGGCCGGTGAGCCCGTCCGGCCTTCTCATCTTGTTCCTGATGGTGGGCCTTGGATTGGTCGGCCTGGCTGACGACTACCTGAAGATCTTCCAGCAGCGCAGTACTGGCCTGCGGGCGCGCACGAAGCTGATCGGACAGGCCGTCGTCGCGTTCGCTTTCGCTTGGCTCTCGCTGCAGTTCCCCAACGCTGACGGCATCACGCCTGCCTCGCTGGCCGTGTCGTTCCTGCGAGACACGTCGTTCGTACTGCCGTTGGGGCTGTTCCTGCTGTGGGTGTGGTTCCTCGTCACGGCGACGACCAACGGAGTCAACCTGACCGACGGGCTCGACGGGCTTGCCACCGGCGCCGCGATCATGTCGTTCCTCGCCTATGTGCTGATCAGCGTGTGGCAGTACGGCCAGGCGTGCTCCCTGCAGGTGACCGAGTCCTGCTACGCGACCGCGAGTCCGATCGACCTGTCGATTGTTGCGGCCGCCTGCGCTGGCGCCACCTTCGGATTCCTCTGGTACAACACCGCTCCCGCTCGCATCTTCATGGGCGACACCGGATCGCTCGCCCTCGGCGGGGCGATCGCCGGTCTGGCGGTCTTCAGTCAGACTGAGCTGCTGCTCCCGTTGACGGCGGGCCTGTTCCTCATCACGGCGCTGTCAGTGATCCTGCAGGTGGGCTCGTTCAAGCTCACCGGCCGGCGCATCTTCCGCATGGCCCCGCTGCACCATCACTTCGAGATGCTCGGCTGGCCTGAGATCCAGATCGTCGTGCGCTTCTGGATCATCCAGGGACTCTGTATCGGAGCGGGCCTGTCGTTGTTCTATGCCGAATGGGTGCGGTCATGACGGCGGGCGTCGATGACCTTGATCGGACATCCGACTGGTCAGCCTGGCACGTGACGGTCGTCGGAATCGGCATCGCCGGGTTCGCGGCCGCCGATGCGCTCTCGCAGCTCGGCGCACAGGTCACCCTGGTCGACGCAGCCGAAGGTGAGCGCCAACGGGAGAGAGCCGAGATCCTTGACGTTATCGGGGTTCGCGTCCTACTGGGCCATGCCGGGCCTGCGCCCGAGGGAACTGATGTGCTCGTCGTGTCTCCCGGCCTGCGTCCATCCGCGGACATCATCGTGGACGCACTGGAGCGCGGAATCCCCGTATGGGGCGAACTTGAGCTGGCATGGCGACTCCGCGACCCGCAGGCCGCTGCCGCGTGGCTGTGCGTGACCGGCACCAATGGGAAGACGACCACGACACTGATGCTCGAATCGATGCTGCGCGCCGCCGGATATCGCACGACGTCGGCAGGGAACATCGGCATGTCGTTGGTCGATGTCGTGATGCACGACCAACTGGACGTCATTGCCGTGGAGGTGGGTGCGCCGCAACTTCCCTTCCTGCACTCGATGAGCCCGGTCGCGTCGGTGTGCCTCAACATCGCCGATGACCACATCGACCACTTCGGATCGATGGAGGCCTATCGTGCCGCGAAGGCACGCATCTATGAGCGCACGCAGGAGGCCGCCGTCTACAACGTCCAGGACGAGGTGACGATGCGGATGGTCGAGGAGGCCGATGTCGTCGAGGGCTGCCGGGCCATCGGCTTCACGCTGGGCGTCCCGGGCATCTCGATGGTGGGCGTCGTCGACGACCTGCTGGTCGACCGGGCGTTCGTGCAGGAGCGCGGGGAGAACGCGCAGGAGCTCGGCCATGTGACGGATGTCCATCCACTCGCACCCCACAACGTCGCCAATGCGTTGGCCGCTGCGGCGCTCGCCCGGGCGTTCGGTGTACCGCCGCTGGCAGTGCGTGATGGATTGCGCGCGTTCGAGCCCGCCGCGCACCGGATCGCCACGGTCGGAACGGTGGCCGACGTCACGTATATCGACGACTCGAAGGCGACCAATGCGCACGCCGCACAGACCTCGCTGGCCGCCTACAAGCCCATCGTGTGGATCGCAGGGGGGATGGCCAAGGGACAGGTCTTCGACGACCTTGTTCTGCGCACGCGCGATCGTCTTCGAGGCGTCGTGCTGCTCGGGGTGGACCGCGAAGTCATCGCGCAGGCGCTGGCCCGACACGCACCAGATATCCCGGTGATCGCGGTCGAGAGCCGAGAGACTGGTGCCATGGTCGACGTCGTCCGCAACGCCGCTCGACTGGCGCGTCCGGGCGACACGGTTCTGCTTGCACCGGGTTGCGCATCCTGGGACATGTTTCGCGACTACACGGACCGTGGCAGGCAGTTTGCCGAGGCCGTGGCACAACTGCCCGGGTTCGCCTCTCCGGGAGATCGCCCATGAGCCAGACGACCACGCCGCTCGACGGCGTCGATGAGGCGCGACCGGAGGGGAACAGGCTCGCCCTCCTGCTGAACCATCCGCTGAGCACCTACTACCTGCTGCTCGGCACGACGCTGCTGCTGCTGATCCTCGGGCTGATCATGGTCCTGTCGGCATCGAGCATCGAGAGCTACAAGGTGTTCGGATCGTCGTACACACTTGTGCAACGACAGGCGCTTTTCGCGGTGCTGGGCGTTGTCATCATGGCCTTCGCGTCACGGACTTCGGTCCAGTTCTGGCGCGGGTCCGCGCTGGTCCTGTTCATCGTTGCCTTCGGGCTGCTGGTCGCCGTGCTCGCGATCGGCGTCGAGGTCGCCGGGCAGCGGAACTGGATCGACCTGTTCGGGCCCTTCCGGCTGCAGCCCTCGGAGTTCGCGAAGCTCGCGTTGGTGGTGTGGGGCGCCTCCCTGCTGACGCGCAAGGACCGTCCGCTCGACAGCTGGAACCGGCTGCTCCTGCCACTGCTGCCCGTCGCCGTGATCATGATGGGACTGGTCCTCGCTGAGGGCGACTTCGGCAACACGCTGATGCTGGCCGCGATCACGATGGGCATGCTGTTCGCCGCCGGTGCGCCGATGCGACTGTTCGTCATCATGGGCGGGGTCCTCGTGGCCGGAGTAGTCGTCCTGACGATCGCAGCCCCCTACCGGATGCAGCGGTTCACGTCCTGGCTTCATCCCGGTGACGATCCCCTGGGATTCGGCTGGCAGGTTCAGCAGGGCCAATATGCATTGGGAACCGGCGGATTCTGGGGTGTCGGCCTCGGCGCGAGCCGTGAGAAGTGGGGCTCGCTCCCTGAGGCGCACACCGACTTCATCTTCCCGGTCATCGGTGAGGAGCTCGGGCTGTTCGGCACCGTCTCGGTCCTCGTGCTGTTCGGACTCCTCACTTTCGCGATCTTCCGGTTGTGCCTGAACACCCAGGACCCCTTCGTGCGACTGGCGTCAGCTGGCGTCGGCTCGTGGATCGTCATCCAGGCAGTGACGAACATCGGCGCGGTGCTCGGCATCCTGCCGATCACCGGAGTCCCCCTGCCGCTGGTGTCCTATGGCGGGTCGTCCCTTCTTCCCACACTTCTCGCCCTCGGCATGCTGATGGCGTTCTCCAAGCAGGAGCCGGGAGCCCGCAAGGCACTGCGGCGAAAGAGCACTGCGCAGGCACTGCGGCGGCGTTGAGCCCATGCATGTCGTCCTGGCAGCCGGGGGCACCGCAGGTCACATCGAGCCGGCGCTGAACCTCGGCGACGCGATCACCCGACTCGATCCGAGCGTCACGTTGTCGGTACTCGGGAGTGAGCGCGGGCTCGAAGGCACCCTCGTGCCGAGCCGGGGCTATGTGCTGGACACGGTTCCCAGCGTTCCGCTCCCGCGAAAGCCCAACGGCGACCTCCTGAGGCTAGGGCCCCGCCTGTCCAAGGCCGTGCGAGCCGCATCGGCGGCCCTGCAGGCACGAGGAGCCGATGTCGTTGTCGGCTTCGGCGGATACGCGGCCGTGCCGGCCTACCTCGCGGCACGTCGTGCTCACATCCCGATCGTCATCCACGAGTCGAACGCCCGTCCCGGGATCGCCAATCGCCTCGGCGCGCGTTTCACGCCGTACGTTTTCGAGACCTATCCCGGCACGATCCCGCGGGCCCGTCCCATGGGGGTGCCGCTGCGTCAGTCGATCGCCACCCTCGACCGCCAGGCCTCGCGGGCCGAGGGCCGGGCGTACTTCGGCTTGGACCCAGACCGTCCCACGCTCCTGGTCTTCGGCGGGTCACAGGGAGCCGTGCGCCTCAACGCCGTCGTCCGCGACGCGGTGCCCGCTCTCCACGCCGAAGGGGTGCAGGTCCTCCATTCCTTCGGCGGACGGAACGAGCCGCCGCCGGCGCTGGCCGGATACGTGGCCCTGCCATACATCGACCGGATGGACCTTGCCTATGCGGCAGCTGACCTGGCGATGACGCGGGCGGGAGCGATGACCTGCGGAGAGCTCGCGGCGGTGGGCCTGCCGGCGATCTACGTGCCCCTGCCGATCGGCAATGGCGAGCAGCGACTCAACGCGCTGCCCGTGGTCGATGCCGGGGGCGGGATTCTGGTCGATGATGGCGAGATCAGCGCGGAGTGGCTCACCCAAACCGTCCTCGGCGTACTGCACGATGGGACAAGGCTGCGCTCGATGAGTGCAGCCTCGTACGGGTATGGGGTGCGGGACGCGGACGAGCAGTTGGCCCGCGTCGTGCTCGAGGCTGCGGCAGGAGGCAGGACGTGACCGAGACGGGGTCCGGGACGGACCAAGGGCTCGGCCGGGTCCACATCGTGGGCATCGGCGGTGCCGGCATGTCCGGAATCGCCCGGATCATGGTGGCGCAGGGAATGTCGGTGTCAGGCACGGATGCCAAGGACTCCCGTCGCCTGCAGGCGCTGAAGGCCATCGGTGTCGACGCCCGCGTCGGCCATGACGCTGACCTGGTCCGAGGACTGGACGCACTGATCTTCTCGACAGCCATCCCCGAGTCGAACGTCGAGCGCGTTGCGGCGCGAGAGCTCGGAATCCCCGAACTCAGTCGCGCCGACGCACTGGCGACCGTCATGGCCGGCAGCCGCGGCGTCGCCGTCGCCGGTACCCACGGCAAGACCACGACCACGTCGATGCTCACTGTGGCGCTTCAGCACTGCGGCGTCGACCCCTCTTTTGCGATCGGCAGTGAGCTCAACGAATCGGGCTCCAACGCGCACCTCGGTTCGGGTGAGATCTTCGTCGTCGAGGCCGATGAGAGCGATGGGGCCTTCCTCGCACTCGCACCCGAGGCGGCGATCGTCACCAACGTCGAGCCGGACCACCTGGACCACTGGGGCACGTTCGCCGCGATCGAGGAGGCGTTCGTCGAGTTCGCACTGGGTGTCCGCGACCGCGATGGCTTCCTCGTCGTGTGCAGCGACGACCTCGGCGGTGCCCGGCTGGCCACGCGTGCCAGGGAGCTCGGGGTCGACGTGCGCACCTACGGCGAGCGCAACGACGCGGACTACCGGCTTGCCGACGCCGCGATCAACGGGCTCGGCTGGACGTTCGACGTGGTGCACAACGGCGTCCGGCTGGGGCAGATCCAGCTGCAGGTGCCCGGGCGTCACAACGCGCTGAACGCGCTGGCGGCTTTTGCGACCGGCCTTGGCCTCAACCTGCCCGCTTCTGAGCTTCGGGAGGGGCTGGAGTCCTTCAGCGGCACCCGCCGTCGATTCGACTTCAAGGGGCAGGTCGACGACATCCGCGTCTACGACGACTACGCGCACCACCCGACCGAGATCGAGGCGACGCTGCGGGCCGCGCGCGACGTGGTGGCCGGCGGCCGGGTCATCGTGGCCTTCCAGGCCCACCACTACTACCGCACGGCGATGTTCACCGAGGAGTTCGGAGCGGCGCTGGGCCTCGCCGACGACGTGGTCGTCCTCGAGGTCTACGCGCCAGGCGAGACGCCCATCCCCGGAGCCAGCGGCCAGACCATGGCAGCCAACGTTCCGCTCGCCCCCGAGCATGTCGTGTTCGAGCCGTCGTGGTCTGCGGTGGCAGGTCATCTGGTCGAGCGCGCGCGCCCGGGCGACATCATCATGACGCTGGGTGCCGGTGACATCGGCATGATCGGAACCGAGGTCCTCGAGCAGTTGCGCGAGCGGGCGGCCGAGTGATGACCAGTCCCACACTCCAGACTGAGACGACCAAGGTGGACTTCACCGACAAGTACGCGCGTCGTCGCAGGCGCTGGCGCATGGCCCTCGGTGTGGTGGCAGTCGTCCTCGCCGTTGCCGCCGTGTGGCTCGTCTGGTTCTCCTCGGTGCTCGCCGTCAAGGTCGTTCGCGTCGTCGGAGCCGACGGTCCGCAGGGCAACGCGGTCCTGTCCGCCGCGCGGGTGCCGCTGGGCATCCCGATCGCGCGCGTCGATGCCGACGGCGCGCAGGCGTCGGTGCTGACGCTGCCGTGGGTGTCGTCAGCCGAGATCCGCCGAGGGTGGCCCAACGAGATCGTGATCGCCGTGACCTCGCGCACTCCCATCGCGGTCGATGCCAAGAGCAATCGGGCCGTCGACACGGAGGGCGTCGTCTTCGACGCCGCCGGGCCACTGCCGAAGCAACTGCCCAAGGTGGACGCCACGGGGGTCGGACTCACCTCGGCGATGGGTGTCCTCGCCTCCTTGCCACCGGACCTGGGCGTGAAGGTGGCGGCGCTGTCGGCCACCACTCGCGACGATGTCGACCTGGTCCTGCGGTCGGGTGTGAAGGTGCACTGGGGGAGCGCGGACCAGGGTGAGTTCAAGGTCCGGGTCCTCCGTGCGCTCATGCGCCAGAAGAAGGATGTCTACGACGTGACCGCCCCCGAACTCCCCACGACCTTCAGTGCGAAGTGAAACCCTCAAGTAGTACTTGAGGGGAAAATCCCACTGTCACCTTGCGTAACAGGGTCGATTGGTTCTACCCTCCCGCCGGTTCTGGACAGGTTGGTTTCTCAGCCTCTTGTTGAGGTTGAGGGTTCAGGACCCCAGCACAGCCGACGGACCTGGCGTCCAAGGCACGAATGAAAGGGTGGCGGCCGTGGCGGCTCCGCAGAACTACCTGGCAGTGATCAAGGTCGTCGGCATCGGCGGCGGTGGCGTGAATGCCGTCAACCGCATGATCGAGGTCGGACTCAAGGGCGTGGAGTTCATCGCCATCAACACGGACGCGCAGGCGCTCCTGATGAGCGATGCCGACGTCAAGCTCGACATCGGGCGCGAGCTCACGCGCGGCCTCGGTGCCGGCGCGAACCCCGAGGTCGGCAAGAAGGCCGCCGACGACCACATCGAGGAGATCGAGGAGGTGCTCAAGGGCGCCGACATGGTCTTCGTGACAGCGGGCGAGGGCGGTGGCACCGGAACCGGTGGCGCACCCGTCGTGGCGCGAGTCGCGCGATCCCTGGGCGCGCTCACGATCGGTGTCGTGACCCGACCGTTCGGCTTCGAGGGCCGTCGTCGCCAGGCCCAGGCAGACACCGGCGTCGACAACCTCCGTGCCGAGGTCGACACGCTCATCGTCATCCCGAACGATCGCCTGCTGTCGCTGGCCGATCGCAACATCAGCGTCATCGATGCCTTCCGCCAGGCCGACCACGTCCTGCTGCAGGGCGTGTCCGGCATCACGGACCTGATCACGACCCCGGGCCTGATCAACCTCGACTTCGCCGACGTCAAGAGCGTCATGCACGGCGCCGGCTCCGCCCTGATGGGCATCGGTTCCGCACGTGGCGAGGACCGCGCCGTGGAGGCAGCGGAGAAGGCCATCTCCAGTCCGCTTCTGGAGGCCGGCATCGACGGCGCGCACGGCGTGCTCCTGTCGATCTCCGGAGGCAGCGACCTCGGCCTCTTCGAGATCAACGAGGCGGCCCGCCTGGTGAGCGATGCGGCCCACCCGGACGCGAACATCATCTTCGGTGCGGTCATCGACGACACTCTCGGCGACGAGGTGCGCGTCACGGTCATCGCCGCCGGCTTCGACGGTGGCGAGCCCCCGGCCAAGCGCGGTGGTGGCTCGACGGCCCGACTGCGGGAGGAAGGCCACACCGGGGAGATCCCGGCCGTCGTGGCACCGACCACGCGCACGGCCCCCGCTCCGCGCACCATCGTGTTCGACGACTCAGACGACGACCTCGACATCCCCGATTTCCTGAAGTAGTCGCCTGACGAACCACGACCCGCGAAACGGACCAGCCATGGTGTCAATTGCCGAGGGGCTGGAGTTGACCTCGGCACCCGGTGGCCGCCCTGCAAGATGGGCGGCCACCGGTCGTTCCGGGGGAGTCAGCTCACCGCCGTTCGATTCGCTGAACCTCGCTGACTACGTCGGGGACGATCCTGAATCTGTCGTCGTCAATCGTGGGCGCATCGCCGTCGCCGTCGGCGTAGACCCGGCTCGTCTTTCGGTGATGGGCGCGGTTCACGGCGCTGACCTTGCCGTTGTCGAAGGCCCCGGCACGGTTACCGGCGTCGACGCACTGCTCACCCAAGTGCCCGACCTCGCGCTGCTCGCGCTCGGCGCCGACTGCATCCCCATGGCGCTGATCGGGTCCGACGGTGTCACCGTGGCGGCGGTGCACTGCGGCTGGCGCGGACTGGTTGCCGACGTCGTGGCGGTCGCAGTCACCGCGATGCGCGACCACGGAAGCGACGTGGGGCGCGTCGTGCTCGGCCCGAGTGCCTGTGGCCGCTGCTACGCCGTCCCCGACGAACGCGCCAGTGAAGTCATGGCTCGCACGTCGCCAGCAGTGTCGGGTGCGGCGGTGAAGCGCAACGCTGATGGTCAGCCGGGCATCGACCTTCGCCTCGGCGTGACGGCACGGTTGGTTGAGCTCGGTGTGGCGGTCGACTCAATCTCCTACGCGGGCGGCTGCACGATCGAGGATGCAGCGCTGTTCTCCTACCGACGCGACCACGTCACCGGGCGTCAGGGAATCGCCGTGTGCACGATCAGCGCCGGGGCGTGAGTCATCAGGGAGGATGGACCCGTGGCGGACCAGCAGCGGCTAAGTGACATCGCGGTAGGGCTCGCGGAGGTGCGGGGTCGCATCGATGCGGCGCGCGCGGCAGCGGGGCGAGCTGACCGTGTGGACCTGGTGGTCGTCACGAAGACCTTCCCCGCGACCGATGTCGCGATTCTGGCCGACCTCGGCATCACCGACATCGCCGAGAACCGCGACCAGGAAGCTCGGGCGAAGCGAGCCGAGGTGGAGGCACTCCAGACAGGCGGCAAGCTTCGCTGGCACATGATCGGCCAACTGCAGCGTAAGAAGGCAGGCTCCGTCGCGCAGTGGGCCGACGTGGTCGAGTCGGTCGATCGCCTTGAGCTCGTGGACGCCCTCTCGCGCGCAGCCTTGACCCACGACCGTCAGCTCGACGTGCTTGTCCAAGTGGCTCTCGATCCGGTCTTCCGACCGGACCGAGGAGGCGCCGACCCGTCAACGGCGTTGGATCTCGCGTCCGCGGTCGCATCCGAGCAGGGCCTGAATCTGTGCGGCGTGATGGGTGTTGCGCCGTGGCCGGGGGATCCGAGCGAGGCCTTCGAGCGGCTTCGAGCCCTCGCTGAGCAGGCCCGGATCCGATGGCCGGCGGCCACCACGATCTCCGCGGGCATGAGCGGCGACCTGGAGGAGGCCGTCGCATGCGGGGCGACACAGGTCCGCGTAGGGGGCGCGATACTCGGCCCGCGAGGTCCGGTGCAGTAACGTCGGACCCGCCAGCGACGCTCAGCGCCGCTGTGCAAGCGCACCATCGAACCGCACGTTCAGGCTCAGAAGGGGAGGTCGACGGACCATGGCTGGCGCGATGCGCAAGATGGCTGTCTATCTCGGCCTCGTCGAGGACACCCCAGAAGAGCCGTACGACGAGTACGACGACTACGAAGCCGCACGTCGGTCTTCGAGGGACTCGCGCAATGTGCGTGGCTACGATGACCGGCCCGAGGACCGGCCCGACGACCGCTACAGCAGCCGAAGCGTCCGCCCGATCCCGGACACGCGCGCAGTGCGCACCTTCCGCACCGACGCACCTGCGCCGGCCCGGCCCACCGCCGCACCCGCGCCCGACCGCCGGCCTGCCTACGCGCCCGCCCCCGACCTGACCCGGATCGAGACGATCCACCCGCGCAGCTACAACGACGCGCGACGCATCGGCGAGCAGTACCGCGAAGGCGTGCCAGTGATCATGAACCTGTCCGAGCTCGAGGACAGCGACGCCAAGCGGATCATCGACTTCGCCGCAGGGCTCGTCTTCGGGATGCGTGGATCGATCGAGCGCATCACCAACAAGGTCTTCCTGCTGTCCCCGGTGAACGTCGATGCAGGCGATGCAGCACGCGCCCAATTGGCCGAGGACGGCTTCTTCAACCAGAGCTGATCCGTCAGCACCGCACGTCACCGACCACACCGACCGCCCGACGACATCGACTAGGGGAGCATCGCGATGAGCGCCGTCGGCCAAGTGGTTGCGACGGTCCTGTGGCTCTACTGGATCGTCCTCATCGGTCGCCTCGTTCTGGACCTCGTGCAGGTCTTCGCGCGCAGCTGGACCCCACGCGGCCCGCTTCTTCTTGTAGCCGAGGCGATCTACACCCTCACGGACCCGCCCCTGAACCTGCTGCGGCGGATCATCCCGCCGGTCCGCCTCGGGTCAGTGCAGTTCGACCTGGCGTTCCTCATCCTGCTCATCGGACTGCAGATCCTCATTAGCCTTGCCCTGACGATCTAGACGAAGGGACCTGACCGATGCCTTTGACCGCCGCCGAGGTGCGCGCCACCAAGTTCTCCACGACTCGGATGCGTTCGGGCTACGACATGGACGAGGTGGATGCCTTCCTCGACATCGTGGAGGCCGACGTCGCCAAGTACTCAGACGATGTCCAGCGGTCCCGCGATGGCGAGGCGGTGCTCCGTACGCAGTGCGACCAGTTGCAGGCCCGTCTCACTGCCACCGAGCAGCGCCTCGAGGACGCGCAGGCCGAGCTCGCGGAGCTTCAGGCTGGACGCGCCCACCAGACCGAGCCCGTCGTCCTTCCGGCCACGTATGCGAATGCGGAGGTCTACCCCGTAGCGGCGCCGTTCGCCAGCGAAGCGAAAGCCGGCCCGCCGGTGCTGTCCGACGCCGACGCGGCAGCGATTGCCGCCGACCCTGAGGCATCCTCTGTCCTTGCCATCGCCGAACGGCAGGCCGACGAGATCGTTCGCTACGCGAAGACTCGTGCAGAGGCGATCAAGGGCACCGTGCGCACGATGCTTGCCGACCAGATCGGCCTCATCGACCGCGTCTAGTCGCGCTCCGCGCGCATGATCGCCAACGCGATCGGCAGGTCGGTGTCGACGAGCACCGATGACTCGGGCGCGGCCGTGTTCGCCAGTTCGACGGCCAGCACCTCGGCGGCGATGGTCGCGCCGTGATCGGCGAGAGCCACCGACATGTCGGCGTCCTCCGAAGACCACCACACCCGGATGCGATCGGAGACGTCGAGGCCGGCGTTCTTGCGCCCCTCCTGCAGGGTTCGGACGATCTCCCGAGCAAGTCCGGCGCGGCGCAGCGCGTCATCAATGCGCAGATCGAGGGCTACGCTCTCGCCGCCCTCTGTCGCCACGGCCCAGCCTTCCCGTGGGGTCTCGGTGATGACGACATCGTCCTGCGTGATGCTCACCGAACCCATGTCCGCGACGTCCAATGCCAGGGTGCCGCCGCCGCGCAGGGCAGTGACAACCTCGATGGGGTCCGCCTCGGTGATGGCTTCGGCCACCAGCGGAGTCTGCTTTCCGAAGCGCTTGCCGAGGGCGCGGAAGTTGGCCTTGACGGAGACGTCGACCAGGCCGGCGCTGTCGTCGGCCAGGGATTCCAGCGCCTCGACGTTGAGCTCCTCGGCAACCTGATGGCGAAGATCGTCCGGAAGGGCGCTCCAGCCCGCCGCCGACACGAGTGCACGGCTGAGCGGCTGGCGGGTGCGTACCGACGAGGTGGCCCGAGCGGCGCGCCCGAGCTCGACCAGACGACGGACCAGGGCCATGCGATCGGTGAGCTCGACGTCGATCAGGGCCTCGTCGGCCTCCGGCCACGACGCCAGGTGCACCGAGGAGGGCGCGGCATCGTCGCTTGTGCGGAAGAGGTCCTGCCACACACGCTCGGTGATGAACGGCGTGAACGGCGCCAGGCAGAGGGTGACGACCCGCAGCGCCTCGTGCAGTGTCGCGAGGGCCGCGGGATCGCCCTCCCAGAACCGCCGACGCGATCGACGCACGTACCAGTTCGAAAGGTCATCGACGAACGCCGAGAGCAGGCGCCCGGCCCGCTGGGTGTCGAAGCCCTCGAGTGCCTCGTCGACGCCGCGGGCCAGCTGCTGCGCCTCCGACAGGACCCAGCGGTCGATGACGGGCCGGTCGGCGGGTGCAGGTGCGCCGTCCGCGGGCGACCATCCTGCGGTACGGGCGTACAGGGATTGGAAGGACACGGTGTTCCAGTACGTCAGCAGGGTCTTGCGGACCACGTCGGCGATCGCCGAGTGGCCGACTCGGCGTGCCTGCCACGGCGAGCCGCTGGCGAGCATGAACCAGCGGACGGCGTCGGCTCCGTGGTCGTTCATGAGCGGGATCGGCGCGAGGATGTTGCCGAGGTGCTTGCTCATCTTGCGGCCGTCCTCATCGAGGATGTGGCCCAGGCATACGACGTTCTTGTAGGAGGACTCGCCGAAGACCAGCGTGCCGACCGCCATCAGCGTGTAGAACCAGCCTCGGGTCTGGTCAATCGCCTCGCAGATGAAGTCGGCGGGGTACTGGTCGGTGAACGTGTCGACCTCGGCGTGCGGGTAGCCCTGTGCTGCGAAGGGCATTGCACCGGAGTCGTACCAGCCGTCGATCACCTCGGGAACCCGCGACGCAGTGGCGCCGCACGTGTGGCAGGGGATCGTGATGTCGTCGACGTACGGTCGGTGCGGGTCGGTGCCGGTGACATCGCGGCCGGCGAGGTCGCTCAACTCGGCGAGGGAGCCGATCGCCTGGAGGTGACCATCGGGGCATCGCCAGATGGGCAGCGGCGTGCCCCAGTAGCGGTTGCGCGACAGCGCCCAGTCGACGTTGTTGGTGAGCCAGTCGCCGTACCGACCCCACTGGATGGTCGACGGGAACCAGTTCGTGCCCTCGTTCTGCGCGAGTAGTTCATCCTTGATCGCCGTGGTGCGGATGTACCAGGACGGCTGTGCGTAGTAGATGAGCGGTGTGTGGCAGCGCCAGCAGTGCGGGTACGCGTGCTCATACGGCACGTGCCGGAACATCAGTCCGCGTTGCACGAGATCGTCGACGAGCGTCTCGTCGGCCTTCTTGAAGAACATCCCGCCGACGACGGGCACTGAGTCATCGAAGTGGCCGTCAGGGCGCACCGGGTTGACGACGGGGAGCCCGTACTCGCGGCAGGAGACGAGGTCCTCGGCGCCGAATGCAGGTGCCTGGTGCACCAGGCCCGAGCCGTCGTCGGTCGTGACGTACTCGGCGAGGATCACGTAGTGGGCGTCCGGGATCTCGACGAAGTCGAACGGACGCTGGTAGCGCACGCGTTCAAGTGCGATACCCGGCATGGTCTCCAGAACCGTGGCGGTCTCGGCGAACAGCGCTGGGATGAGCTCCTCGGCAACGACCAGGGTCTCGTCGTCGGCCGTACGCACCACGGCATAGGTGGCGGCCGGCTTCACGGCGACGGCGGTGTTGGACACGAGCGTCCACGGCGTGGTGGTCCAGACCAGAAGCGCCACGCCCGGGTGCCGCCGTGCGAGATCGCTGTCGCCCAACACGGGGAAGCGGACGTACACGGACGGGTCGACGACGGTCTCGTAGCCCTGCGCCAGCTCGTGGTCGGACAGTCCGGTGCCGCAGCGGGGGCAGTACGGCGCGACGCGGTGGTCCTGGACGAGCAGGCCCTTGTCGAAGATCTGCTTCAGCGACCACCAGACGCTCTGGATGTAGTCCTTGTCCATGGTCCAGTAAGCGCGGTCCACGTCGACCCAGTAGCCCATCCGACGGGTCATCTCGGTGAACTCATCGACATGCCGGAGGACCGACTCCCGGCAGCGGGCATTGAACTCGGCCACGCCGAACCTCTCGATGTCGCCCTTGCCGGTGAACCCGAGTTCCTTCTCCACGGCCAGTTCCACCGGCAGGCCGTGGCAGTCCCAGCCACCCTGGCGGGGGACGTAGTAGCCCTTCATCGTCCGGTATCGAGGGAAGACGTCCTTGAAGACGCGGGCCTCGACATGGTGGGTCCCGGGAGTGCCGTTGGCGGTCGGCGGACCTTCGTAGAAGACCCAGGGGGGCCGGCCCTGGCTCTGGGCGATGGAGGCCTCGAACACCTGCTCCTCGTCCCACATCCGCAGGACCTCATGCTCCATGGCCGGCAAGTCGATCTGCGCAGGCACGGCCCGGTACATGCATCCTCCGCGTTGACGTCAATGAGCGAATGGTCAGGATATCGACTTGCTCCGTGCCGCCTCGTGGCGCATGGCTCCACGAGGCCGCCGAACGTGGCCTGCACCACAATCGGCGCGGCAGCCCACGCGACGCCGCCAAGAGGCCTACCATCCGTCCGACATACGGCTTCCATGCCGTCAACCGACTTGGACGCCGATCAACGAGGTGGGGGACCCCATGGCAGCGTCAGCGAAGACCACGGCCAAGCCGGTGAAGAAGGCTGCGCCGGTCAAGAAGGCTGCGCCGGCCAAGAAGGCTGCGCCGGCCAAGAAGGCTGCGCCGGCCAAGAAGGCTGCGCCGGCCAAGAAGGCTGCGCCGGTCAAGAAGGCTGCGCCGGTCAAGAAGGCCGCGGCCCAGCCGACGCGCTCCATGGGAACTCCGCGTGA
>Ga0194043_1000009_pt1 | contig 90219 bp, 87 predicted proteins | sample JunL4415m_MetaG_FD_161274 | JGI IMG/M metagenome (GOLD analysis project Ga0194043, IMG submission 161274) | Anoxic zone freshwater microbial communities from boreal shield lake in IISD Experimental Lakes Area, Ontario, Canada - Jun2016-L442-15m | ecosystem: Environmental > Aquatic > Freshwater >...
GTGATGGTCATGTCGGACTCCTGTTCCCTAGGGCCGAGCGGAGCGTCCGGCCACAACAGGGACGTTAGGAATCAGCGTGGTGAGTCCACATCACCACATGATGTGACTTCGGTGGTGATTACCCGGGCTGCACGTCGCGCCGTGTGAATCGGGCGAGGCCGATCCAGCACAGCAGACCGGCCACGACAGTCATCACCAGGACCGGGGTCCAGGACATCGGCTCGAGTGGTTGGTACGGCGTGGCGGAGAACGGCAGCAGGTCCAGCAGCCAGGCGGGCAGGTGGAGTGCATCGCCGACCAGGACCACGATCCACATGGCGGCCAGCACGCCCCAGGACAGTGCGATCGACAGCCGTGGCAGCCAGCCGAACAGCGCGACCGCGATCCCGACGAAGATCATGACGGCGGGCCAGTACGTGAGTGCGGCGAGCGCGAGCGTGAGCGTCTGGTCGTTCCGCGCGATCGACGCGCCATATCCAAGGCCCATCAGGCCGCCACCGACGACAAGGAGTGCCGCAGAGCCGACGACCGGAATCACCAGGCGTTGAAGTGCCCAGTTGGTGCGTGACACTGCGCCGGCCAGTTGCGGCTCGATGATGCCGCTCGCTTCGTCGCCACGGAGGGAGAGCGTGGTCTGGATGGCGAACACCGTGGTGATCATCGCGATCATGGTGACGAGCAGGGAGAGCAGGGCTGACACTCCGGTGCCGCGCATGAGGGCGGTGACCGTGTCGCTGGCATCGGCCATCATCGTGGTCATGGCATCGATGACCGAGCCGAACATCAGTGCGCTAAGGACGACGGTGAGTGTCCAGCCGATGATCGGGCCTCGCTGCAGTCGCAGGGCCAGCCCGAGCGGCCAGGCGTAGCCCGCCGGGGCGGATGCCCGTCCGGCGCGATCGGGCAGGAGTCCCGCTCCGAGATCCCTGTGCGCCTCCAGTCGGGCGGCAACGGCCAGCAGGAGTGCGGTGAGCAGCAGCATGAGGCCGAGTGGCCACCACCTGTTCGCGCCCCACGGCTGCATCTCCTGTCCCCAGCCGACCGGCGACACCCAGGTCAGTCGTCCGTCGCCTAGATCGCCCATCATCCGCAGGATGTAGAACGCGCCGAGGACGGCAGAGGCGAGCCCGTTGGCGGCGCGCGACGTCGACGTCAACTGACCGGCGAGCGCGGCAACGCCGATGGCAACCAGCCCGACGCCGGTGATGGACGCACCAAGGACGAGTGACCCGGTGAGGCCAGATCCCGCTGGGTCGAGGCCACCGGCGATCGACACCACGGCCACGCCGACACCGACCAAGATGCACAGGACAGCAGTGACCAGCCACGAGGCGAGCGAGTAGGCGTGCAGCCCGAGCACGCGGGAGCGCAGCAACTCCGTGCGCCCTGCCTCCTCATCGGCTCGGCCGTTGCGCGTCACGAGGAAGACCACGCCGAACGCGAGCATGAGCGCGCAAGTCATCCAGATCTTCGTCCAGACGGCGCCGCCCATGGTTGCCGGTGCGGCGGCAAGCCCGGTGAGGGCCTTGATGGACGGGACGTTGCTGATCGATGCGAAGTCGTCGAGCGCGGCCTGCGCCTTGAAGATGTCCTTGTAGTACACCTCGACGTAGGCGAACAGCCCCACGATCACCAGCCACCAGACCACCAGCCGGATCCGGTTGCGACGGACGACGAGTCGGAGCATCGTGCCGGTGCCAGCCAGCGTGTCCGCAGCCGGACGCTGACCGACTGGCAGCCCCGCCGGGCTCTCCAACTGCGTCGCGACCGTCATAGCTCAGAACCGGTGATGGCGGCCAGTTCGGGTTCGTAGTGGCGAAGGAACAGTTCCTCCAAAGATGGCGGGTTGGCAACGAGTGACCGAGGGTTGAGCGCCGCGACGACCGCCAGCACCTGGGGGAGTGCTTCGTCGTCGACGGCGAAGGCCACGTGGCCCTCGAGTCGCTGCAGGTCGTGCACCCCCGGCATGCTGGCGAGCTCGCCGATTCCTGAGTCAAGGACCACGGTGACCTGGGTTCGGGTGAGGTGCCGCAACTGCACGATCGTGCCGGACTCCACCGTCGTACCGTCGCGGATGATCGTCACCTGGTCAGCGAGCCGCTCGACCTCGGCGAAGATGTGGCTGGACAGGAGCACCGAGCGGCCCTCGGCCTTCACCTCCGTGATCGACTCGGTGAAAGCCGCCTCCATCAGGGGGTCAAGGCCGGAGGTTGGCTCGTCCAGAACCAGCAGTTGCGCGGTGGACGCCAGCGCGGCGACGAGTGCGACCTTCTGCCGGTTGCCCTTGGAGTAGGCGCGGGCCTTCTTGGTCGGATCGAGGTCGAAGCGCTCGAGCATCGTGGCCTTGCGCTTCGGGTCGAGCGGGCCGGACAGGCGGCACAGGATGTCGATCGCCTGCCCTCCAGTGAGGTTGGGCCACAGCGTGACGTCGCCGGGCACGTAGGCGATGGAGCGATGCAGGCGCACCGCATCCGCCCACGGGTCGCCACCGAGCACTGTTGCGCGACCGCCGTCAGCCCGCAGGAGACCGAGGAGGATGCGAATCGTCGTGGACTTTCCCGAGCCGTTCGGGCCGAGGAATCCGGTCACCTTGCCGGTCGGGACGGTCAGGTCCAGGCCGCGAAGGGCATCGACGGTGCCGAAGGTCTTCGTCAGGCCGTGCACCTCGACGGCGTTGGCATCGTTGATCGTTCCGGTCACAGTCGTCTCGGTCACGATCGATTCCTTCGGTGGTCTGTGCGAGCGCTCAGGCCAGCCGCCGAGCGGCCGTGCCGCGTGGTCGAGACAGGCCGCTCATGGAGGGCGGAAGTGCGCACGCGTAGCACGTCAGTCACGCTAAGCACGCAGTATGTGGGTGTCAACAGCACCGAGACCGACGAGGGTTGCGTCAGAACGGCATTGGATCGCCAGGCCGCCACGCAGCGACTGATCCTGGCGGCGGAGGCTTCGGGGTCGGTGGCGGTGGCGCCGGTCTCGGGACGAGTTCGACGGGCACGTGTCGGTAGATGCGCCCGGTCGGTGAGGTGAAGGTGCACGACCCGTCGGGTTGTGATTCGCTGATGGACCAGCCTGAATGGGTCTTGCGGTTGTGATGGCGGCGGCACAACGCGCCGGTGTTGCCGATAACTGTCGGCCCGCCATCGGCGAAGTCGACAGCGTGATCGACGTCGCATCGGTCTGATCGACGCGAGCAGCCCGGGAAGCGGCAGGTCTGGTCACGATCAGCAATCCAGGCTGCCAAGGACGAACTGATCCGGTAGCGCTGGGCACCACGGTCCACCAGCGCACCGGAGGTCGGGTCGATCACCATGCGGCGCATCGTGGCGTGGGTCGTCGGATCCGTAAGCAATCGAAGGAGGTCTTCGCGCCCGAATGCCTCCAGGGCTCCGCTGCCGACCCGTGCCCATGCGACGCCATCAGGATCGAGTCCCGCGAGGGTGGCCGCGTCGACGAGGACCTGCACCTCGACGTCCAGACAGGTGGCGGGACCGCCCGTCTCACCGGGTTCCACGAAGTCCGAGCGCATGAGGTCGACGAAGGCGGCTGCGCGCAACTGCCCGAGGGTGGCGCTTGCGTCGAGGCCGTGGCGAGCCAGCCATTCGGGATCACGAGTGCGTCCCTCGGACACACTGGCCCGCGCCCTGGCGTCCACCGTCGACAGGACCAGCCCCGCAGCGCTGACCGGTAGGCGGGCCTCGATGATCGCAAGTCCGTCGCCGATCCCGTAGCCGGTGACGTCGCAGCCGCGGCGCGCGCGTTGGCGGCGCACCCTCTCGCCGGCGGGATCGACTGAGACCACCGCGCGTCGTGCCCGCGTTCGCGTCTGTGCGGGGGTCTCGTGATGGGCGTGGGAGAGAACGCGGTCCTGAAGTCGTTCGCATGCCGTTGCGAGCGCGAGGTCAGCGTCGGAGTGCGAGTTGGGATCAACAGCACGGAGGGCGTTGGCCATTCGGTCGGCCTGCTCTGCCAGCGCACACGCGTGCTGGAGCGTGATCAGGCCCGCGCCCAGGTCTCGACGAGTTCGCGCGAGCGGCCCATTGAGTAGTCGAGCGTGCTGCACTTGTCGTTGGACCACGCCGTGCGGGCGCCGAAGCGCGCACGCAATCTCATCGACGACCTCGTCGACGATCGCCAGTTCCCGAGCGCCGGCGTTTACGGAATCGGCTGAGTCGACCAGTACGTCGCGGACGACCTGACGTGCGCCTGCGGCCCGCACAAGCAGCGACACTTCGAGTGCATCAAGCTGTGCCCGATGCTCCTGCAGTGCGACAAGTGCCGAAAGGGCCTCGTCCGAGTTAAGCTCGCTCGGCTCGAGTTGCAGCAGGAGACGGTCCTGGATTCCGATCGGCGCCAGCGGATGCCAGCCGTCGCGACGCGACGCCACCGGAGAAACGGTGATCGCAGTGGGGGCTGGCACGTAATCGAACATGTGTTCGAGTGTAGTCGTGAACTCCCAGAAACACAAGTATTACCAACGGTTTTCCCCAAATCGATCGGCACATCGGTCACCCCGTAGAGTCAGGGTCTGGCCGAGCGGCCGCGACGAGGAGACCTGCGTGACTGATCGAGTGCCGGCGTGGACGCTGGCCGTCACGGCAATGGTCACCGTCCAACTCGGTGCAGCACTGTCCACGCGGATGTTCGACGAGGTCGGTCCGGGGGGAACGGCCTGGTTGCGGCTTCTCGCAGGCGGAGTGATCTTCGTGATCATTGCGCGACCGCGGGTGCGCAAGTACTCGCTGCACGACCTGCGAGTGCCGATCGTCCTGGGCTTGATGACGGCGCTCATGACGGTTGCCTTCCAGTTCGCCCTGCAGCGGATCCCGCTCGGGACGGTCGTGGCGATCGAGTTCCTTGGTCCTCTCAGCGTTGCGGTCTTCCGTGCGCACAGTCGTCGCGGACTGATCTGGCCGGTAATCGCGCTCGGCGGAGTCCTGATGCTGACGGAGCCATGGAGCGGTCACGTCGATCTCATCGGCGTGGGACTTGCGCTTCTTGCTGCCTGCGGTTGGGCCGCATACATCCTGCTGACCCAGGTGATGGGCGACGGTTTCAATGGCCTGGAAGGTCTGGCAATCACGATTCCGGTTGCTGCGATTGCCACGACGGCGATCGGACTGCCGCAGGCATGGGGGAACCTCACGCCGAGCGTCATGGTTCAGGCGATCGGACTGGCGATCCTGCTGCCGGTCATCCCGTTCGCGCTGGAGCTGCTCGCACTGCGGCGGCTCACTACAGCCGCATTCGGAACCCTGATGGCCCTGGAGCCGGCGATCGCCACGGTCTGGGGCGTCATCCTGCTCTCGCAGATTCCCGACGGAATGCAGTTGGCAGGCATCGTCTTCGTGGTCGCCGCAGGGATCGGGGCCGAACGTGCGGGTCATCGCGATCCGCCACCGGCTCTTACCCCGCTTGCGTGATCGCGGACTAGGTTCGACCCATGCCGGCGAACGATCCCAACGGCCAGCGCTTCGGTGAAGTGGCCGAGGCATACGACCGCGGACGACCTGGCTATCCCCCCGAGGTGGTGGACTGGCTGCTTTCCGGAAGTCCACGTCGAGTGCTCGACCTGGGCGCCGGGACCGGGAAGTTCACCGAGTCACTCGTCGGTCGGTGCGAGGAAGTGGTGGCGGTGGAGCCGTCAGAGGGGATGCGCGCAGTCCTCGGACGCAAGCTGCCTACCGTGACCGTGCTGACCGGAAGCGCGGAGACGATCCCCCTCCCTGATCACTGCGTGGACGCGGTCGTGGTTGCGCAGGCGTGGCACTGGGTCGACCCTGCGCCTGCATCCGTCGAGGTCGCGCGGGTCCTGGCGACGGGAGGAACCCTCGGACTGGTCTGGAACGACCGCGACGAGGCGGACCCGTGGATCGCCGGTCTCTCGGCTCTGCTCGAGGAGTACGGCACCAACCCGGATTCCGAGCACGAGCCGGTGGTGCTGGCGCCCTTCGGCCCGTGGGAGGAGTTCGTCGTTCCGTGGACGAATCATCTGTCGGCAGGCGATGTCGTGGACATGATCCTGTCCCGCAGTTACGTCATCGCCCTGACCGATGCATCACGTGCAGACCTGGTTCGGCGCCTGCGTGAGCATCTCGTGGAGGCCGCGGTTGACGGCCAAGGGAGAGTCGCGATCCCGTATGTCGCCCGGGCCTTCCGCGCAAGGCGCGCCCACGAGTGGCCTGGGTAAGGGCCGGCACGGGGGTGCCGGCCCTTACCACTTCAGGGGATAGGAAAGGCGTACGACTATTGGACGGTGAACGGCCCGGCGGTGCCGCCTGCGGACGACTCAACCCAGACGATCCCCGGGTTGCTGGCCGGAGCCTGCGGACTGCGGAGTCGGATGGAGAACGTCCCGGCCGGGACACCGGCAGCGACCACATCCGTGCCGAGCACCGGACCGGTGAGGCTGCCGGTGTGCAGCTTGATGGTGGCGCCGACGAGCGAGCCGCCGCCGGTGACCCGGAAGTCGCCGACCTTGAACGTCGCCTTGCCGATCGACACCTGGTCGGGGACCACGATGATCCGAACGTCATCCACTGCCGTACCTGCTGCCGACGTCACCGTGAGGCGGAAGGTCCGGACCACGTTGGTCTGCGGGTAGGAGTACAGCGGCAGGATGAAGCTCGGCGTGAGCGTGTTCGCCCCGGTGATCGCTACCTTGTCGGGATCATTCGCCCCGTTGAGGATCTGCTGCCAGGAGTACGTGGCTCCAGCCGTGGATCCGGCGCCGGTGAGACTGACCGTGGTCGCCGTCACGCCGCGGACGATCGTCTGGTCGGGTCCGGCGTTGGCAAGGACGGAGCCAGTCGGCACGAACGGACCGAACCTGAACGACTCGTTGCCATAGCCGTTGGCGTTCTTGGCCTTGACCGTGGCGTAGTAGGGGGTGTTCGGCGTGAGACCGCTGATGGTGATCGTCTTGTTGGGGGTCTCCACCAGCGGACCGACCGTGGTCCCGCCTGCGCTGTAGATCTGGATGCCATACAGCGTGATGGACGGATCCGCAGAGTCCCACGTCAGAGTGACCGAGCCATTGCCCACGGTTGCAGCGCTGATTGTCGGGGCAACAGGCGTGGGCGTGTTCGAGATGGTGAAGGTCGCGACGCCCACAGGCGACTTGTTGCCGGTCGGATCGAAGCCCACGTACTGCAGGGTGGTGTTCGTCGACACGGTGAACGGCGCCGTGTAGAGCTTCGCCGCAGGTGTGACATCCCCGGCGGCGTCGAGCGGGCTCAGGCCGTCAGTGGTGTAGAAGATCTGCGAGCCGGCCTCGTTGGACGTCAGTGCCACCGACCGCGGCGTGGCGAAGGATCCACCGTTGGGAGACGCGGTGATGATGGGGGGAGTCACATCGGTGACAGGGGCCGCGTGGATGGGCGGCCAGGTCTGGCCAACGCTGTTCACCGACACGACCTCGATGTCGTAGGTGTCCGTGGCGGACAGGCCGGTGATCGTGGTTCCGGTCGCGGCCTGTCCGGCGATGCGCTTGCCGAACTCCAGCTGCTCGCCGTTGGTGACGGTCTGCGACACCGCGTGCACGCGGTATCCCAGGATCGCCGGCGTGCCCGGAATCGCCACTGCGGGCGTCCAGGTCAGCTTGATGCCGCCCGCCACGCTGGCTGCGACGACATTTGTCGGTCCGGCAGGGCCAGAGGCCAAGGGGCCGTTGGGGCAGCCGCCGAAGCCGGGGCCGCCAGGAGTGTTGAACTCGGCGATCGTCAGGCCCTGCCGGTTGCCGGCCAGGTCGACGGTCTCCCACGTCATCATGCGCGGGCCGAGGGAAGCATTGGCGACGATGGTCGCGTTGTCGGCACCCGTGAGGGGCCCGGCGCCGTCAGGATCGTCGAAGACCCACGTCGCCCTATACGTCGTGGCGGTGGGGAACTCAAGAGAGGAGGAGTAGCCACCTGTGGCAGCCGGCGTCAGCGGGCCGGGCAGGGCGCGCACGTCGCGCTTGCCGATGTTCGTGCTGACCAGGAGCGGCTCGATGATGCGTGCCTCGACGTTGGCCTGCGGCACGCCGGCCCCGATGTGGCCGCTGACGGTGACCGTGGCACCGGCCTGGACGGCGCCACTGGTGGCGAAGGCGTCCTGGACGCGGGTGTCACCCGCGGCGTTGGCGCCGAATCGGAGGGAGACCACGTCGCCGGGCTGCATGTCCGGGGTGACCTGAAGGTTGGTGCCGTTGCCCCAGCACACCCCTCCGGGATGGTTGACCTCGAAGGCGGGGTCTCCGGCCTTGACCACGGCGGTGGCCGAGCCGATGATGCCCACCCCCGGCCGGGTGACCTCGACTGTGGCGGTCTGTCCCACCCGTCCCTGGTACCCGAGCACCGAGACGAAGTCCCGGTCAGGGAAGACGATGATGTTGTCCGGGAAGGCCGGAACGGCCGCCGACGCGGTCTGCGCCGGCCCCACGACAAGCAGGCCCAGCACCGTGACTGCTGCCGTGCCGGCGACCACCGCGACACGACGGCCACGGCGCCCGAATCCGGTTCCCCTCATTTGCGGTCCCTCAGCACCGTGGGCCGCGCGCGACAAAGCAATGCTCTTCATGGTTCTCCCCGATTCCCCGTCCCTCGCCCAATGCCAAAGAACAGGTAAAGGCGAGGTAACCCACATACAAGATCGCCCACGTGAGGGGTTTTGGGCAGCCCCGAATGAGGGGTTGTCAGCCCCTAAAACGGGGTAGTCCTGGTTCGCCGAGGGTTGGGTGGGCGGCATCCCGCAGATGTAGTGGCCCCGGGAGGATCACCGGCCCCCCCAATGGAGGTGGAATGGTGTGCGCATGCACTCGGACGGCAGGCCCGGACTGGTGATCCTCGACTGCGACGGCGTGCTGGTCGACAGCGAGCACCTGCTCATCGATGTCCGGCAGGAGATGCTCGGAGAACTCGGCATCTCGATCTCCCGTGCGGATCTCATCGGACGGTTCGTCGGAACTCCGCACCGGGAGTTCGTCGCCGAGGTCGAGCTCTTGATCGGCGGGCCGCTCCCCGATACGTGGGACGAGGACTACCAACGTCGCTGCCGACTGGCATTCGACATCGGCCTGACGCCCGTGCCCGGCATACTCGATGCTCTGGACGCCCTCACCGTCCCGACCTGCGTCGCCTCCAGCGGCAGCCACGACAAGATGGCGCACACACTGGCAATCACGGGCCTGCTGTCGAGGTTCGAGGGGCGCATCTACAGCGCGACCGAAGTACCGCGGGGCAAGCCCTACCCCGACCTGTTCCTGCATGCAGCGCAGGCGATGGGATTCGCTCCCGGCGACTGCATCGTGGTGGAGGACAGTGCGGCTGGTGTCACTGCTGCGCTCGCTGCGGGGATGGCAGTCATCGCCTACGCCGCGGGTGTGACCCCCAAGGACCAGCTCGAGCGCCCAGGTGTCATCGTCATCGACGACATGACGGTTCTGCCTTCAGCAATCGAGGACGCGCGCCGGCGTTGAGTCGTGCGCGCAGGTAGCCAGCTCAGCTGCCGTCCGAGCTGGACGCCGGGCTAGTTCATCGAACCGTGCACATGTCCGGATCCTGTCGTGCCCGGATCCGGCTGCTTGTTGTGCGCGGGCTTGGGATTGGGCTGGCCGGGCTGCGTGGGACCGACCTGCATCGGCCGCATCATCTCGTTGTCCTCGTGCTCAAGGATGTGGCAGTGCCACATGTAGGTGCCTGGCTGGCCGAAGCGCATGCGCAGCCGCAGGACCTCGCCGGGATAGGAAATGACGGTGTCCTTCCAGCCGTGCTCGGCCGGGCCCGGCAGGCGCGAACGCCCTCGCAGCGTCACCACGCGGCTGTCCTCGTCGACCTTGATCGGCTGGCGGTCGACGACTTGGAAGTAGACCGCGTGCAGGTGCACCGGATGGGCGTCCATCGTCGTGTTGTAGACCTCCCACACCTCGACGGCGCCAGCGGCCGGGGTCTCCGTGACCCGCTGCCCCCAGTCGTACTGCTTCCAGTGGCCATCGGCGTCCACCGTTCCGAGGTATGCGGCGATCGGAGCGTCTTTGTAGGTGGTCGAGGTCTCCTCGATCATCGCGACGCGTCGCCGCTTGCCGCCGCTGAGGTCGGCGATTGCTGGCAGCCCGAGGAATGCAGGCGGTGTGCTGTTGTCGACGCCGTCGATGGGTCCGACCCGGAACTCCATCACCCGACCCGTTGTGCGGGGGTCAGCCGGCGTGAAGTCCTTGTGCGGCTCGCCACCGCCGTAGGGCTCGTCCGGGCCGACGTTGTGGAGGACGTGGCTGCCGATCGGCACGTTGGTGAAGTCGACGATCACGTCGGCGCGCTCAGCGGGGGCCAGCAGGAGTCGGCTGCCGTGCCCACTCGTGAGGTCGACCGGAGCGGCGAGGAACCCGCCCTCGGAGCCGATCTGCCACACCGAGACCCCGGGGATCGAAGAGAAGTCCAGTATCAGGAATCGGGAATTGCAGGCGTTGAGCGTGCGCAGACGGTACCGCCGTTGCTCGACCGCGAGCCAAGGCCACGACACGCTGTTGACCATCATCGTGTTGCCGAAGAACTCGGGATTCCAGATGGGCGGCATGTCAGTGGTCGGTTGATACGGACCGTTGATCCTGTCGAAGTACTCACGGCTCGCGGGGTAGAACAGGGATCCGTCCTCGCGGAAGGAACGGTCCTGGAACGCCAGCGGGAACTCGTGGACCGGTGCCTCCGCGGGATCCCCGAGTCGCGGGGCGGGTCCGGGAAGCACGGCGGACTGCCCCGTGCGGGTGTCGACCACCGCATCGTCGCCGGCGGGTCCGCCGCGTAGGAGGTAGAAGCCCAAGGGGCCGGCGTACACGTTCAGCCTGGTGATGCCGAGGGTGTGGTCATGGAACCAGGACGTGCTCGCCCGTTGGTCGTTCGGGTACTGGAAGACGGCTGACCCGCGAGCCCACCACACGCCGAACTTGCTGCGCGCCTTGCGACGGAAGAACGAGAACCAGCGGCCGTGCCGGGCGTATCCGGCCGGGATGTTGGTGGCGTCGGGAAGGAACCACGCCTCGGAGAAGCCGTCGCTCTCGTCGCCGACCGTCGTGGCCCCGTGCAGGTGCGTCACCAGCGGGACTGGGCCTCCGTAGTGGCCTGGATCGGTCCCGTCCGCGGGGTAGTCGTCCGACCCCTTGAGTCCTGCACCCGGGTTCGCCCAGTGCAGGAAGGGGTCAACGGGCAGTAGGTGCGGTCGGTAGTGGCCCTGGTCGTCGATCAGGTCGTTGATCCACTTGACCCGCACGGGGCGGCCGACCTCAGCCTCGATGGTGGCCGACGGTGCGCTGTGCTCGGGGGGCAGGGCACCGTGGGCGCTCGCAGCCGGGCCGTACCCCCACACGGTCGTGCGGGGGAGCGGCGGCGGGAGCACCTGCTCGGTGAACTGACGCACCGAGATCTCGTAGTAGTCGACGGGTGCCCCATTCCACGTCGTGCCGATCTGCGCGGTCGGCATCACTGGCGGAATGGGCAGGCGCACCTGGAACTTGGGGATCTTCCGTGGGTTCAGGATTCCGGGTCCACCGGCCTGGGCTGCCGCCTCCACTACCCACCGGGTCCCGCCCAGTTGGCCGACCAGGAACAGACCGAAACCGCCCGCGGTCGCCCGCAGGACCGAGCGCCGGGAGACTCGTGACAACCCAACGCCTCGATCCGCACCCGGCGTCGAGTCGTCCATCTGTGTCCTGGTCCCTGCTCTCGTCCACACCCGCATCCCTGTGGAGAGTTAAGCCTAAGGGGAGTAGGTCGGCAACAGTGCCTGCGCGGCCTATCGATCGGATGGCAGCGTGGGATGGTGGGGGTTCTCACTGCCCTGAGAAGCGCCCATCGTCTTGTGCTCGTACATGAGCCGGTCCGCGCTCGCCACCGTCTCGTCGAACGTCCGCCCGGAGATCCACTCGGCGACGCCGTACGAGCAGCCGATGGGGAACGCCTTCACGGCCCTGGCGATCACGCCCTCCGCGTCGTCCTTGCTCGTGGTGGGCAGGAGGACGACGAACTCGTCGCCACCGGAGCGACAGACGATGTCGCGGCGGCGCACCCGTCCTCGCAGCAGATGTGCCACGTCGACCAGGAGCTGGTCGCCGGCGGCGTGCCCCTGGTCGTCATTGACTGCCTTGAATCCGTCAAGGTCGACCATGACCACGTACAGCGGCGACAAATCCTCCACTGCAGCGGCGTCGAGGGGGTCAAGGACGGTCTGGAGCCCCGCCCGGTTGAGCAGGCCGGTGAGCGGGTCGCGCACCGCCTGCCGTTGGACGTACCGGTTGAGCATGTTGAGGAATACCGCCAGCAGGGCGCTGATGGACAACGCGGCGACCCACGTGATGGCAATGTGCTCGAACGATCCTTTCGGCACCATCACCAACAAAGTGGCCAGCGTCCACCCCACCACGAAGGCGTAGACGTGTGGCCGCGGAAACCAGTAGCCGACGTAGACGGCGCAGATGATGAAGCCGTAGAGCAGGACGCCCGTTTCCTCGTGGGTTGCCCCGATGATCAGCCAGCAGGTGATGGTGATCCAGCCCACGACGGTGGCATAGAGCCACCACTTGGGGACGCGGGTCCGACCGATGACCCCCACCAGCGCGGCAGTGACGAGCAGGCCCGCACCCACAGCGAGATCGACGGGGAACGCGGGTGGATGGATGAGCGGCAGGACAATCGCGGTGAGGAGCAGACCGGCGCCGAGGATCGACCAGCCGGCCATGCTCCAGACGGAGCCCGGCATGCCCATGATGGGCTGAGAGAGTGGCGGGATCGGGGGACCCTCGGGTGCAGGACCGACCGAGTGCCGCAGGTACTCGGGGTCGCTGATGTGCGCGGCGTGGTCAGACGAGCGGTTGCGGGGTTTCATGCCGACCCCCAAGTGACGTGTCCGAAAAGGCCACCGCTGGTGCTTTAGTTCAGGCTAGGCACTCCGCGGGCGGGATGGGGCATCGAACTGGACCTTGCGTGATACCCAGGTGGCACGGAGCGTGGTCGCCGAGGCGGCGGCGGGGGTGTACTCGTCGACGACCTCGATGTGCCCGAACCCTGCGGCGGTGAGCGCCTGGTGCACCGCATCATCGGAGTGGAAGTACTGGAGGTGCTCCTCGGCGAAGGAGTCCGCTCCGCAAGTGACGACGATCCGGGCATTGCAGGTACGCGCCGCAGCATCCACGTCGCTCGTGATGACGAAGCCGTTGCCGTCCGTTTCGCCCGAGATGACAGAGTTGTTGGCGACGTGCTGCAGCATGGCGTCCGTGTGGAGATCGAAGACGAGCCAGCCATCGGGGCGCAGCGTCGCCGCGATAGCCGACAGGGTCGCGCTGAAGTCTGCTGGCGGCAGGTAGTTGAGGCCGTCGAAGGTGCTGATCGCGGCGTCGAACGGACCCTCGACCCGTAGGTCAGGAAGCGTCTGCCTCAGCAGCGGAACATCAACCCCCAGCAGGGCCTGGGCTCGGGCGAGCATGGCCTCGGACGCATCGATCCCGACGACCCGGTAGCCCTTACCCACCAGTTCGGCCGCCAGCAGGCCGGTCCCGCAGCAGATATCGAGGACGGTGGAGACGCCGTCCGTGTCCTGCCGCCACACCGAGTCGAGGAACTCGGCCCACAACGGAAAGCAGGGGTCCACGACGATCTCGTCGTAGACCCCTGCCAGCCGTGAGTATGGCTCGAGCGCCTGCTCGTCCATGCGGTGACGAACCTAGATGCCGAGGGCCTTGGCCTTCGCCGCCGCGAACTCCTCGTCAGACAGCACGCCCTGGTTGTGCAGGTTCGCGAGGTTCTGCAGCTGCTCCATCTGCGGATCGACAGCCGGAGCGGCCGGAGCCGCGGCCGGCGGCGGAGCGGCAGCCGCGGCCGCGGCCTCCTGCTGCTGTGCCTGCTGGTCGTACTTGACGGCCTGCTTGTGGGCGACGCGGCCCGACACGGCGGTGGCGGTTCCGGCCACGACTGCCGTGCGAGCGGCCATGCGCATGAGTCCCATGATCGTTCCTCTCAGTTCGTGAAGTGGGTGACTAGAGCGAGTCGACGTATTCCTGGACGACAGCCGCCGGGATGCGGATGTTGTCGATGACGACGCCATTGGCGTTGAAGACCGCACCGACGAAGCGGGCCGCCCACGTGTTCTCGAAGGCGACGAGCAGCGCCGAGCTGTTCAGCGGCAGGTCCTCGCTGACCTCGTCGGCATCCTCGTGGTTGAGCGCGCCGGGCTGGGTGATCTCGATGTCGACGAAGCCCGCGCCGGAGCCGTCGAGGTCCTGAGCCTCGATCGTGGCGACGTTGCCCTCGGCATCCTTCAGCACGAAGAGCAGGTCGAGGATCCGGACGGTGCCGTTTTGGATGAGTTCCTGCAGCGCAGGGACGATCTCACCGGAGAAGTTGTTGCCGGGGAATCCGATGATGACCACATCGACCGGTCCGTAAACCATGTACTTCCTCCTTGAAGCTGTCACCGGTGCCCGACGCTCGGGCTCGGCGGAATAGGCGGGACCGTATCAGGATAGTGGGGAGTCCACCTCGCGACTTCGTCCGATTCGGATGAGGGCGTCCTGCGATGAGGGGACACCCGTGGATTTGGGCGTAGCATCGCCGCATGCCGTACCTGTTGGCCGCCGTGGCGCTCATCGCCCCGATCGTGCTGGTCATCCAGACGATCCGTGGACGCGTCCGCGTCCAGTCCTGCTGCGCGGTGCCCGCTGACAGGGACCTGAGGCTGCGGACGACTGCCCCGGACGAGGGCATCCCCGTCGATCGTGCCTGATCGAACGTCGCAACTGGCCATCTCTATCCTCGAGGCCAGGCGCGGGCGTCACTGCATCCCGGCCCTCACCGGACCGGACCGGATCGCCGATGACGAGGCCTATCTGGTCCAGCAGGAGATCACCGCCGCTCGGCTGGCTCGGGGGGAGCAGGTCGCCGGGTGGAAGCTCGGGTACACGTCGGCAGCCATGCGGGAGCAGATGGGCATCGCCGACCCGAACTTCGGGCCGCTGACCGACGTCATGCTCCTGGCCACCGGCGCATGCGTGCCGGCCGACGTCATCCACCCGAAGGTCGAGCCGGAGATAGCGCTCGTGATGGGCGCGGACGTGGTGGACGGCTGTAGCCCGCAGGAGATCCGCGCGTTCGTGGTCGAGGCGCGTGCGGCACTTGAGGTGGTGGACTCCATCTGGTGCGGCTACCGATTCTCCTGGGCGGACAACACGGCGGACGGCTCGTCGGCCGCCTATGCCGTGATCGGCCCCGTTGTCCCGATGGAGGGGCTGCCCGGCCTTCCGCTCGAGCTTCGCCGGAATGGCCTGCTCGAGGGGACCGGCGTCGGAGCGAACGCCATGGGCGATCCTTTCATCGCGCTGTCCTGGCTCAGTCACCGGCTCGCTGCGCAAGGCGCGCTCCTTCGGGCGGGCGACGTCGTCATCACGGGGGGCCTGTGCCGAGCCATCGACTTCGAACCCGGGGACCTGATCGGGGCCCGCTTCCTCGGCGGTCAGACGTGGGACGTGACGGTGCGGCGGGGGGACTCAGGGAGCGACCTGCCCGCCACCGATGGGAGTCTTGACCTGTGACTCCCGGCGCGCAGGTGAACCTGGCCAAGTGGGCTTGGCTGTCGATCGCTGCGGCAATCGCGACGATCGGCCTCAAGTCGTTCGCCTACCTGCTCACCGGCTCGGTGGGCTTGCTGTCGGATGCCATGGAGTCCGTGGTCAACCTGGTGGCGGCGGTGCTGGCCCTCATCGCGCTCAGCGTCGCAGCCCGACCTGCGGACGAGACCCATCACTACGGCCACGGCAAGGCGGAGTACTTCTCGGCTGGCGCCGAGGGCGTGATGATTTTCGTGGCGGCGATCCTCATCATCGTGTCGGCGGTCCAGCGACTGATCCACCCGCAGCCCTTGGAGGAACTCGGCATCGGCCTGGCCATCACGCTGCTTGCCACGGCGATCAACGGCCTGGTGGGCTTCCTCGTCCTGCGCGCTGGACGCACGCACCGTTCGATCACTCTCGTTGCCGACGGCAAGCACCTGCTGACCGACGTGTGGACGTCCGCCGGAGTCATCGTCGGGGTGGGTCTGGTAGCGCTGACCGGGTGGATTCCGCTGGACTCACTGGTGGCCATCGGGGTCGCGCTGAACATCCTGTGGACCGGGTTCGGTCTCGTGCGCCACGCGTTGGATGGGCTCATGGACCATGCGCTGCCGGTGGACCAGGTGGGGCAGGTCAAGGAGGTCCTACGCCTGATCGCTGCCGAGTACCCGCCGGGGGACCTGGAATTCCATGCGCTCCAGACGCGAGAGTCGGGACGCCAGCGCTTCGTGTCCATGCACGTCCTCGTGCCTGGTAAGTGGACCGTGACCCAGGGACATGACCTCCTCGAGCACGTGGAGGAGGCGGTGATCGCCGTGCTGCCCGACGCTCATGTGCATACGCACCTCGAGCCGCGTGAGGACCCGCGGTCCTACGAGGGCACCGAGGGCGATGCCGTGATCGCCTCGGCGGACTGATCAGCCCCTCACATCACCAATCCGGGGTTGCCGTCGGCGGCGACGACTGGCAGCCCGGCTGCCGCCCATGCCTGCATCCCGCCCGCAACGTTGTAGGTCGTGAAGCCGTGCTGTGCGAGCGCCGCCGCTGCCATCTGCGAGCGAGCTCCGCTTCGGCAGATGAGAACCACCGCGACGTCCGGTGAGACGGACTCGAGGGTGAACGACGGCAACGGGATGAAACTGGCCTCTGGGGCGGCGCCGAACGCCGTCTCCTGCGGTTCTCGTACGTCGACGAGCACAGCGCCGTTCTCGAGCAGGGCGGCGACCTCGGTGGGTGCAATCTGAGGGACCGTTGTCTGGTTCACCATGACCTCCCGAGCATCGCGCAAGGCTAGTGCCTGCGCGGCGGGACGCTAGGCCGTGAGCCCGAGCTCCTGGAGTTTGGCCGTCAGGTCGGGGTCGGAGGGCTCGACAGCGAACGTGCCGTCGGGGAACACGACGACCGGGATCGACTGGCGACCGGCGATGCCGACCGCCGTATCGCGCAGGCCGTCATCCTTGTCCACTTCGAGGTAGTCGTAGGCGACGCCCAGCCGGTCGAGGAGGCGCTTGGACCGTCGGCAGTCGCCGCACCACTCGGCTCCGTAGATCTGGATCACGGCAGGCCCTCCTTGTCGAGGGGCGGATAATCCCCCTGTGACCCCTGCAACGTCGGGAGCGGGTCCCGGCATTCCGCGCCTCGGCACGGCCGTTCTGCTCCATGGCTTCAGCCGGGGACCACGGCACCTGCACGTGCTGTCGGAATCCTTGAGCCGTGCGGGCGTCGCCACCGTGCGGCCGGCCCTCAGCGCGTGGGACTGGACCAAGGGCATCAACAACGCGCGGTACCTGACGAAAGTCGCCGAGCGGATTGCGAGGGGGCTGCCCGGCGGACCGGTCGTTGTCGTCGGTCATTCGGCCGGGGCCGCGGCGGGATCCTGGATAGCCGCAACGCTGGTCGACGGCGGCACCGATGTCAGGCGGATCGTGATGGTCGACGGTGTCGAGAGCCCGGCTGGGCTGATCCGACGGGCTTGGCCGCGACTGGAAGGCGTGGACATCGTGGACGTGTGCGGCGAGCCCAGCCCCTGCAACCGCCATGGCGCCCTGGTGGCGTGGCTCCAGCAGCAGGAACGGCCGACGCAGATCACTCAGATCCCGGGATCGGGCCACGGAGACATCGAGGTGGATCGCAGCCCGATCTACCGGCGGGCCTGTGGCGATGACTCCGACGACGACACCCGCGCGCTGGTGCTGTCGACCGTGGTCGAGTCGGTGCTGGAGGCGTTCACTCCGGGTCGGTGACGTCCGCGACCTGGGCTCCGAGCGCGGTGATGGCGTCGTCGGCCGCGACGACCTCGGCGACTCCGTGTCCGCCGGCGCCTAGTGCCACCTGCCTGCCTCGGATGCGCTCGTCGGCGATGACCGGCATCGTCGCCAGGGTGCCGAAGGGCGTGATGGTCCCGCGCTCGAAACCCGTAACACCCTTGGCGGTGGCAGCGTCGGGCATGGAAAGGCGACTGACGCCGAGGAGGCTGCGCAACTTCGGCCACGAGATCGTGCGGTCGCCGGGGACCAGGACCAGGAGGTAGTCGTCCTCCGCCCGGCGGACCACGATCGTCTTGACCACGTCCTGCACCTCGACGCCCCGCGCCACGGCCGCCTCGGCCAGGCTGCTCACCCGTCCATGCGTGACGGTTCGGTGGGGTATGCCGGCTGCCTCGAGGGCTGTGGCGGCTCGCTGCTCCGGGCTTGCGTCGTCGTTCATGCGAACAGTGTGCAGTAGCAACTCCCCTCTCTGGCAGGGGCCCGCGGGGGGTGGGAGGATCGCGCCATGAGAATCGCCAATGACGTCACCGAGCTGATCGGCAACACCCCACTCGTGCGGATCCGGAAGGTCACCGACGGCGCCGGGGCCGAGGTTGCTGCCAAGCTGGAGTTCTTCAACCCGGCGCACTCGGTCAAGGACCGCATCGGGGTCGCCATGATCGATGCCGCCCAGGAGGCGGGCCTGATCGGACCCGACACAGTGGTCGTCGAGCCGACCAGCGGCAACACCGGCATCGCGCTCGCCATGGTCTGCGCCGCGCGCGGGATCAAGATCGTGCTGACGATGCCGGAGACCATGTCGTTGGAGCGTCGGGCACTGCTTCGTGGCTACGGCGCCGATCTGATCCTCACCCCGGGTCCGGAGGGCATGGGCGGCGCGATCGCGAAGGCCACTGAGCTTGCCGCCTCGGATCCGAAGTACTTCATGCCGCAGCAGTTCATGAACGCCGCCAATCCAGCCATCCACCGCAGGACGACGGCCGAGGAGATCTGGAGCGACACCGACGGATCGGTCGACATCTTCATCGCCGGCGTCGGGACCGGCGGCACCATCACCGGTGTCGGTCAGGTGCTCAAGGAGCGCAAGCCCAGCGTGCAGGTCATCGCCGTCGAGCCGGCGGCATCGCCGGTGCTCGCCGGTGGCCCGAAGGGGCCGCACCCGATCCAGGGCATCGGCGCAGGCTTCGTCCCGGCGATCCTCGACACCGAGGTCTACGACGAGGTCATCGGCGTTGCGGCCGAGGACGCTCTCGCGATGGCTCGGCGTGCGGCCGTCGAGGAGGGCCTGCTGGTGGGGATCTCGTCCGGTGCAGCCCTCTGGGCGGCGCGCGAGGTGGCCCAACGACCAGAGAACGCGGGCAAGCTCATCGTCGTGATCATCCCGTCGTTCGGCGAGCGCTACCTGTCCACCGCGCTGTTCGCCGGCCTGTCCGAGTGAGCACAGGTCGCACCGTGCTCGATGGACTGCGGCAGCGGACCTCTCGCGCGATCGCGACCATGCGCAGCGACCTCACGTCGGTCGTCGAGCGTGACCCGGCCGCGCGCACCGAGATGGAGGTGGCGCTCCTGTACCCAGGAGTCCACGCTGTCTGGGCGCATCGGGTGAGCCACGCGCTGTGGGGCAAGGGTGCGCACCTTCCGGCGCGCACGGTGTCGCAGGCGGCCCGCTTCCTCACTGGCATCGAGATCCACCCGGCCGCGCAGTTGGGTCCACGACTGTTCATCGACCACGGCATGGGCGTCGTGATCGGCGAGACCGCGCAGGTGGGAGCCGACGTCACGATCTACCACGGCGTCACCCTTGGCGGCACGAGCCTGGAGCACGGCAAGCGCCACCCGACGGTCGGTGACCGGGTGACGATTGGCGCAGGCGCCAAGGTGCTCGGCAATCTCACCGTCGGTGACGACTCCCGCATCGGCGCGAATGCCGTACTCGTGCGTTCAGTCGATGACCACTCGGTCGTGGTTGGCGTGCCTGGGCAGGTCATCGCGCACGGGATTGCTGCGGAGGCCGACACCAGGCCCAAGCAGGACTCCCCGAGCGCGCCGGATCCAGTCGGACTGGCTGTCTCGACGCTGCTCACGCGGGTGGACCGTCTCGAGCAGGAGGTCCTCGGCCACGAGCACCATCACCACGAGGGGCCGCAGCGCACCGCGAGCGGCGACTGGGAATTCGACTGGCAGGTCAGCGACTTCTCCATCTGACCCGCGAGAAGCAGCCAGTGGTCGCGAAACGGCCCGGAACGGGCCGTTTCGCGACCACTGGCTGCCTCTCGGCGGGAGGGGTTAGAAGCGGCCGAGGATCGGAGCCACGATCACCTTGACGATCATCGCGGCGGGGTACACCAGCGCGTAGCCGAGGTTGACCCGCGCGTCGTCGCCGGTCTGGTCGTTGGCGTATGCCAGCACGGCCGGCTGCGTCTGACTGCCGGCGAGCACGCCGCCCATCCGCGGTCCATAGATCCCGGCGAGCAGTCGGCCGCCGATGATGATCGTCGCCGCGGTCACGGTCGTGACCACCACGCCGACCGCGAACAGACGCGGTCCGGTCGGCCCGCCGAGTGCCTCGGCCAGTGCCGCGCCGGAGTTGGATCCCGCGTAGGCGAGGAACATGACCATGCCCAGCTGTGTCAGGGTCGAGGCGACGGCGTGCGGGATGGTCCACAGGATCGGTCCGGTGCGCTGCAGCCGGCCCACGATCAGCCCGACGACCAGGGGCCCGCCCGCCAGGCCGAGCGCGAAGTGACCGCCCCCAGGCAAGGGGAACTGGAGCAGGCCGATGAGGACGCCCAGCGCAAGCCCGATTGCCAGGCTGGTGATCGAGTACGCCGACGCCCCCCTCTCCGAGTCGCCGAGGAATGCCGCCACGTCGGACATGCGCTGCCGCGGCGCGACGATGCGCACGCGGTCGCCGATCTGGAGGACGAGGTCGTCGGTGGCCAGTAGGTCGACGTCACCGCGCCGCACCCGCGTGGCTACCGCGCCGAAGCGCCGCCGCAGGTGGAGTTCGCCGATCTGCTGCCCGGCGACCCTCGTGTTGGAGACGGCCACGCGTCGGTAGTCGACAAGCGATCGGTCGAGGGTCAGGGCCACACTCGACGGGTGCCCGACCTGTTGGGTGAACTGGTCCACCGCCTCCTGGTCTCCGATGACGGTGATGATGTCGCCGGGCATCGGCAGCGCGTCGTCGGTTGCTATGTCGACGTCGCCGGGGTGACCGGGCGCGTCGCCGCGCATGATCCGCGAGAACACGATGTGGTGGTCGTACTGCTCGGCGAGCGTGCCGAGGTCGGGCAGGCCCGGCGTCTCGACGCGCACCGTCGTGCCGTCGAGTCGAGGCGGCAGTTCGTCCTCCACGACAGGTGCGAGCCCCTTCTGCGGGGCGGCCATGCGCAGGCCGATGGCGGCGGCGAGCAGCATGCCCAGGACACCGAACAGGTACGTGACCGAGTAGCCAACGGTGGGCAGGTCGGACGCCCAGGCTTCCGACGCTGCGGCGAGAGCGGGGGTGTTGGTCAGGGCCCCGGCGTAGATGCCCGAGAGGATCGGGCCCTCGAGTCCGAGGGAGTGGGCGGCGAGCACGGTCACGAGCGCCCCGAGGAGCAGGCCGCCGATGACGACTCCGAGAGCGCGCCCGCCGGTCTTCATGGCCGTGAAGAAGGAGGGGCCGGCGCCGACGCCGATCACATAGGCGAAGACGGCCAGTCCGAACGTGCCAAGGATGACGGGCAGCTTGAGGCGCTCGTCGTAGGCGGAGAAGGCCAGGGCGGTGAACAGCACGGCCGCCGGGCCCAGGGAGAAGCTCCCGATCTTGATGGCTCCGATGGCACCGCCGATGGCCAGGATGACCATGAGGAGCAGCAGGGGCTGCTCGGCGGCGATATCGGCGTATTGACGGAGGATCTCGCTGACGTCCACGGTGTCATTATCGTGGACCGGACCTGCAAACGCTTACGTCGGGCTAGTGACGTCACTCACGCGGACTGCTCGACGCCCACGAGCACCAGGCCGTAGGCGACCGCCCAGCGGTGGTCCAAGGTTCCGGCCACCCGCGCCCGACCGACGGAGGCGTTGCCGAACGCGGGCGTCAGGGTCTCCAGCAGTTCGTCGTCGCCGGCCGGTCCGCCCGTGAAGATCACCGACTCAGGTCGAGCCGACAGCGACGGCCCTGTGAGCATCCGCACCACATTGTCGGAGAACACCTGCCGCTTGAGGGAGAGGCGAACCGTTCGCCATTCGGCCAGTGGCAGGGTACGAGAGAAGGGCAGGCTGCCACTGGGGCCGGTGACGACCAGCCAGCCCACGGTCCCGTGCGGGGCCGCGGCGTCGAGGAATCTCCGCTCGCCCGACTCGTCCGACATCACGTGCGGCGCCTCGACCCGCGAGGCCGGGCCGCGCTTGACCCACTCGGCCGCGCCGCTGGAGATCCCGAGGGCGTGCGAAGTCGCAGCCGTCATCAGCTCGCCGCTGCCGGCCGCTGTGATGGTCTGGCCGTGTGGGCCGACGGCGTCGACGGTGCCGCCGCCGAGATCGATCACCCAGGACTGGCCCGAGGCGCCCGGAGTGCTGAGGGCGCCGCGGCGGCTGGCAGTCGCCTCGTCCGCCACGACGTCAACGGCTCCCGGCCATTCCTCGCGGAAGGCGTCGATTCCGGCATCGGAGGCGGCGTCGGCCGCAAGCGCGGAGACCACGAGGGCGGTGTCGGCGACCGAACCGACCCGCACGCCGGGCAGTGCAGACGTGTCGGTGAGGTCGACCAGCCACAGGTCGTCAGCCGCCATGAGGGGGCCGCCGGGAGCGCGCAGTGCCAGGACTGACGGAGGTGGTGTGCTCGCGAGCGCTGACCGGGCCGCCGTCAAGGGCAGTTCAGTGGAGTCGCGCAGGGTGATGGAACCTCGATCGGGCGTTGGCCGTGCCCGTTGACGGGACATGTCGGCGACCCGACCGATGACAGCGTCGCGGTGGCTGCGGGTCAGGGCCGCGGCCGAACGGGCGTGGCCGGACTCGTCCTCGGTCAGCCCGAGTGCATGCGCCAGCCACACCGAGTCGGTCAGCGTCGCGACGAGCTGCCCCGGCGCGGCGACCTCCAGGGCGATCAGATCGCACTCAAGTGCGTCGGAAGAATTGACGCTGTCGACGATAGGAACGTCGAACTCGGTGCGGGCCGCTACCAGGGCAGCCTCGTCGCCCGCGAGCAGGAGTCCCACTACGTTGGCGCCCGCCGACTGCCACCGGAGGACTGCCGTGGCAGTCGTGCGGTAGCCGAGCGGGTCGGACGCCACCAGTACGACGGCCGCGCCCTCGAGGCTCGTCGCCGCCTCGTCCACCGGCACTGGCCGCCCGACACCGACGCCTGCACCCGCGGGCGTGCTGGCGCCACGGGAGATGACGGTCAATCGACCAAGGTCAGGCACTTCGGGCGGGACGTCGACGCGACTGGTGTGCACGGGTCGCTGCGGGGTCAAGAACGTCCGCTCGACATCCAGTCCGAGCCGACGACAGGCGCGGGCGAGGAGTTGTGCGGCGGCCCGCCCGGACTCGGCGGAGCCCTTGAGGCCGCGGGTGGGTGCGCGCTCTGTGGCGACAACGGCCGGCGGATCCACACTCGCATCCGCGATCACGATCTCGGTGGTGGAGTTGCCGATGTCGATGCCGGCGACGAGCTTCACGCCAGCAGGCCCCGTGCCTCGTAAGCTGCCGCTGCCTCGCGGACGAGCTCGGCGTTGCGCCGCGCGCCTCGCCCGTCCAGGTCCTCGGCGATTGCCGTCAGCTGCTCCTTCGTCGATCGGCGCGGACGCAGCGCCTCGTAGATGCCGAGGACGAGTTCGTCGGGCAGCGAGGAGAGCTCGGCAGCGCGACGGAAGTTGGCCGCAAGCTGCGGGTTGCCGTGCACCTCGGCAACCTGGGCCTGATGCTCCAGAGTCGTCGGATCGATGCGGACGTCGTCGATGTCCACGTCACCAGCGCGAACGGCATCGAGAGTGATGTCGTCGACCTCGCGTCCGGACTTCGCGCGCGTCATGGTCGTACCACCGAAAGTTCCTCGGGGACTGCATCCACGTCGCACCACTGCCGCTCGATCGCGACAAGCGACACCACGGTGGTGTGATACCTGGCCTCGATCGCCTCGTCGGAGTACGGATTGCGCTCCGGCTCGGGCGTGGCTCCCTTCGCATGGCGGCCTGCGTTGATACCCAGCTGTCGATATGAATCCCGGCTCAGGCTCGGGGCCACGGAGTACAGCTCGAGGTTGGCGAGTGGCGCGAGGTCGCGACGATGGATGAGCGCGGTGCCCTTGGCCTGCAAGCCAATCCCGATCCCGGAGCCGGACATGCGTGCTGCCGTCAGGCCGATGAGACCGAGGTCGATGGTGTCGTTCATCCGGACGACGCGTCCTACGCAACCTTCCTCCTCGAGGCCGGCGAGCAGTTCGTCGAGCGCGTCGACGACCGTGAGTCCGCACAGGGTCTGCCAGATCGCCCGGGCGGTGGCAGGCGACACACCGATCACGACGTCGCGTGGATCGTCGCTGCGTCGAGCAGGACCGATCACCTGGAGGTCGGTCGACGCGTGTGCTGCCTGCACCGATCGTAGATCGTCGACGGAGCGCTCCTGCCTGATCGCGTCGATCTCCCGCTGCCGCTCTGCCGTGGGCTCGTAGCCGGTGCCAGGGCCGGCGTAGTCGTTCGGGTCGGTGACCAGACTGAGGATCTCCATCGACTCGGTGAAGATCGCCGCTGTCTGCAGGTAGTCGCCGTGCACCCGCGCTTTGAGCATCGCGAGCATCCGCTCGGCTTCCTCTTCGTAGCCGGCCTCGTCGAGTGCACGGATCACGTCGACCATCGTGACGTGGGTGTCGCGGATCAGCCGAGAGGCCGACAGCGGCGTCATGAGGTCGGCGCTCGGCACGTCCTTCGATCCAGCGGCATCGATCGCCTCGGCCGCCCACGTGTCGGTGAAGTCCCCGAGTCCGAGGATGCGGTAGACGTCGCGGACGGCACTCACGGCGCGCTCGCGCAGGGCCGCAACGGTCGGCTCTGCCGCGGTGCGAAGGCCACCATCCACGCCCCAGTCGCGCTGCATGGCCAGGAAGTCGTCGATGTCCTCGGAGTTCCACTGGCTCGGGCCGAACATGTTGTCGTATCGCTGGACGGACCCGAAGCCGCTGCAGATGAAGTCCGAGCCGCCGATGAAGATCGGGTGCGTGCGGGAGGTCCGGCGCACGTCCGACTCGCTCATGAGCGCATCGTTGCCCGTGCATGCCTCGAGGTTGCGGACCATGACCATGAGGTTCTCGGCCATGAGGCTGCGCACGCCTCCCGGCACCGCGCCGGCGACCGAGGCCGAGTCGATCCCGCCGTTCTGGACGCCCTGAGAGCCGATCGCGCGGGCGAGAGCAACGCAGCGGGACTCGAGGTAGAACATCGAGCAGCCCTCGGCGCTGCCCATCAGGGCCTCCGCCCCGCCGCCCGATGTCACGCGCATCTTGATTCCGCGGCTCGCATACGCGGAGGTCAGGAAGGCCTTTGACCATGGGGTGTCGTCCCCGTCGACGAAGATCTGCTCAGTCCCGTACAGCGAGACGGTCTCGGCGTAGGACACCAGTCCGCGCATGCCCATCTCGAGTTCAAGCGCCTCCTCGACGGAGCACTGAACAAGGATGCCGGGGGAGCCGACGGCGGCCCCGATGCTGACCGCGATCGCGTTCGAGGGCGCATCCCCGAGTACCGGCACCGTGGTCTCGATCTCGCGGAAGCCGAAGGCCGCCGCGGTGGCGGCGTCCGCAGCGAGCAGCAGCGGGTCGTCGGACCGGTTCGTCACGTGCGCCTGATTGCTCGGCGTGCGACGTGCCCGGCACTTCGTCATGGCCAACGTCAGTTCCGCCGGGCGGAGCAGCGTGAGCACACAAGCGAGCTTGGCCGGTGTCATGCCCGCCGCGATCCTGACGACTTCTGCGCGCGGCACCGCGGGATCGACGATCATGCGCGCGAAGTCCAGTTCCGGCAGGGCCATGGCCTCCTCGGCGACCGTCAGGTCAAGTCCGTGTGCAGCGATGAAGGCGTCGATGATGTCGAACTCGGCTGCAGGGCGAGAGTCCATCTCGGCGACGCGGCCGCCGTCGATGACAAGGGAGGGCACCGGGTCGGCGGGTGACGCGAACGCGACGAGTCCGAGCTCGGCATTGGTGACTGCGAAGCCGTCGAGGTTCACTCGCTGCTCGTCCATGAACCGGAACCGGCCGATCGGCCGACGGTCCCCGATTTCGCTCATACGCCTTGCTCCGCAACGAATCTCGTCAGTGCTGACTCGGCCGAGCGGCGATCCTGATCGGCCGAGCCGCCACTGACGCCGATGCCGCCGACGACGCGATCGCCGTCCCACAGGGGCACGCCACCGGCGAAGGCGATGTACCGGCCTGAGTCCGCGGAGTTCATCCCCGCGAGGTCGGCTCCGGGGGAGACCAGCGCGGTGAGCTCGTGCGTCGCGCATCGATGCGCGACTGCCGTGTAGGCCTTGTCGCGAGCCAGAACGGGCCCCGCGATCTCAGCACCGTCCATGCGCTGAAAGGCAATCAGGTGGCCGCCCGCATCGACGACGGCGACCGAGACGAGCGCGCCGTCGTCGGCTGCCGTCGCGATGGCGCGATCGCACAGGACGACGGCGAGGCTCAGGTCGATCTCGAAGCGGCTCACCCTCGCCACTGTGCTGCGGCCTTCCGCATCTTGTCGTGCATGCCGTCCATGGAGCGGATGGCGCCGAGGATGGACTTGGGGACCTTGCACACGACGGTGTAGTTCGTGTCGACGACGTTGGCGATAGGTGTCAATGCGGCCTGCGAGACCAGTTGGTAGGAGTCGATGGTGCTCTGCCCGGTCAACTCGGCCACCCACAGCACCATCTGCTGGTGTGCGATCCGGAACGCGTCCTCGAGAGGCCGCGCGGACCCGGTGGTCATGATGAACTCGTCGCTCTCCAGCCGCGGCCAGGCGGTGGCGTGACCGCGTACGACGTCGAGCACAACCGTGGTGTCCATCGCGCACTCCACGGCGACACCGCAGGTCTCGCCTTCGCCCTGCCGGGCATGGCCGTCGCCCAGGCTGAACAGGGCGCCCTCGACATTCACTCCGAGGTAGCACGTCACGCCGGCGCGCATCTCCGGTGTGTCCATGTTGCCGCCCCAGTCGCCCGGCGCGAGGGACGACCGCACTTCGCCCAGGGCCGGGGCGACACCGACGGTGCCGTGCATCGGGTCGAGCGGCAGCGCGGCAGTGAACGGCGTGTCGGCGGCCATGTACCTCACCACCGATTCCGCGCGGTCGATCTCGTAGATCCACGTGCGTTCGAGGAGTGCCCCGTGCAGCATGGCAGTGGTCGGCGTGGACGTCAGTGAGCCGAAGAACGGGACAGTGCTGCTCACGCCCCACGCCTCGCGTGGCTCGATCGAGACGAAGTGGACGGCCAGCGTGTCGCCTGGCTGAGCCCCCTCCACGTAGAACGGCCCCGTCTGCGGGTTCAGCAGGCGAGGGTCGCAGACCTCGCTGGCGAGGTCACTTGTGCTGCGGACACGTCCGCCGAAGCAGTCCATGGTCCAGGTAGACAGGACGGTGCCGGGACGGACCGAGGCGACCGGTGCCACCCCACCGAACGTGTACGCGTAGGTGGTCGGGTCGGCGTCGGCGTCGGGCTCCCAGCGGAGCTCATCAGGCACAGGGTCTCCTCACGTACGGACGATGAAAGTCTGAGGGGTGCACGCCCGGCAGGCAATGCACCCCTCAGACACGGTTCGCTCGGCTAGACGCGCTCGTGCGCCTCTTCGATGGTCGTGCGACCGATCTCCGCATAGATGTCCGGGGCCTTTGCCCGGACGACCAGTGCGTACACCACGCCGATCACGAAGATGCCGATGACGTAGAAGGGCATCCACTGGAACACCAGGCTGTCGGCTGCCAAGCCTGCCGCGAAGTTGCGGTTCGACCACAGCAGGTACAGCGCATAGACCATGCCCGCCGCTCCGATGATGGGCGCGATGAGCGTCATGATGATGTTGCCCTTGTGCACCTTCTTCACCCAGAAGAACCAGATCACCGCAAGCGAGGTGAAGACCTGCACGATCAGGACCATGGCCGTGCCGATCAGGGCGAGGATGCCGTAGACGTTCACGTACGGGATCAGGTCCGGCGTCGCGACCTGGTTCCCGTTCGCGTCAAGGACGTATACGTTCGTGAAGAGAAGGAACAGCACGCACAGCACGATCGTGATCCCGCTCTGCACGAACGAGGCAATTGCAGGGGAGCCGTGCTTGCGGTTCACATGGCCCAGCGTGTTCCGCACTGCGGGCGTGATGCTCTCGCGCCCCATCGCGTAGATGTACCGCGAGGCGGCGTTGTGGAAGGCCATTGCGCAGGCGAACGAACCGACCACGACGAGCAGCTTGTAGATGTTCTCGAGGAAGCCGCCGAGGTTCGCGTTCACGAGGTTCAGCCACAGGTCGATCGGCGAGGCGCCTGCAGACACCTCGACCGAAGTCGCGAAGCCGTTGCCGACGACGACCATCCACGACATGAACGTGTAGAACAGGCCGAGGCCCACCACCGCGATCATCGTGGCAAGGGGGACGTTGCGCTTGGGGTTCTTGGACTCCTCGCCGTAGACAGCCGTGGTCTCGTAGCCGATCCAGGACCAGAAGGCGAAGAAGATGCCGATGGCCGCGACTCCGGCGGCGACGCCGGTGCCGAACGCGCCCTGAGGGAGGGAGTTGAAGCCGGCAGCTGGACTCACGGTTTCGGAGGGCGCGAAGCCGTCCGGGCCGCCCTTGAGGAGGACCGAGATGCCGAGGGTGGCGAGGAGGAGGACCTCGCAGATCAGGGTGACGCTGAGGATGCCCGCGGCCAGGGTCACCGAGTAGTACGTGAGGATCGCAATGACGATGATCGCCAGCAGCGCGATCCAGATCCAGTTGACCGTCAGGCCCATCGGGGACAGGACGTACTGGGCGGCGAAGTAGGCGAAGCCGCCGATCAGGGACGCCTCGAAGATGATGTAGGCCACGGCGGCCAGGAGCCCGGAGGCCATTCCCCAGACCTGGCCGAGGCCCTGGGAGATGAAGCCGTAGAAGGCACCGGCAGTCGTGACGTGGCGGGCCATGGCCACGAAGCCGAGCGTGAAGATGGTCAGGACGATCGTGGCGAAGAAGTAGCCGCCCGACACCGCGATGCCGTTGCCGTAGCCGACGGCGATCGGGACGTTGAAGCTCATCGCCGTGATGGGGGCGGCGTTCGCGACCGCCATGAACAGCACGCCGGCGAGCCCTACCGCGCCGGCCTTCAGGCGCGCTTGGTCCTTGGGCGAGGGCTGATGATCACCGGGCAGCGCGTGCGGCCCGTCCTCGACGTTGCTCGTGCTCATGAAGCGTCCTCCCAACCAGGGCCTGCGTGATGCAGGTCACGTTGGGGCGGAGTATTGCGCCATCCTTGGACCGTTACAAGCACTTCCGGTGTTTCCGGTTTGGTTTTCTCCCAGACTTAACACCGAAACGGTCTGTTTACCGCCCGGCAACCTCCGCGAGACCACACCGTTACGAGCAGGCCCGTGGCATTCGTGCGGGGAATCCGGGACTTAGGTCCCTTTTTTCGGTATTGATTTGGTCTGCTTATTCGGTATGCTAGGGAGGTGACCGAGCAGGCCAGCGCCGCGCCCGAGTACGACTACGGGCTGTTCACGTTCTCCTCCAAGGCCGAGGTGCTCGAGAAGGCCAAGGAGTACTGGAACCCTGGCAAGACCCAGTTCTGGATCGACTCCGGCGTGCCCTTGGTCATCGACCGGCGCGAGGAGTACTTCATCTGGGACATGTCCGGCAAGCGCCTGATCGACCTCCACCTGAACGGTGGCACGTACAACCTCGGGCATCGCAATCCCGAGGTCGTGCAGGCCCTGACGGTCGCGATGCAGCACTTCGACGTGGGCAACCATCACTTCCCGGCGCTGGCCCGCACGGCGCTGGCCGAGGCGCTGATCTCGTCGGCGCCCGCTGGCCTGTCGAAGGTCATCTACGGCTCCGGCGGCGGCGAGGCGATCGACATCGCGCTCAAGACGGCCCGGCACGCCACGCAGAAGCGCAAGATCGTCTCGATCATCAAGGCGTATCACGGTCACACCGGCCTCGCGGTGGGCACGGGCGACGACCGGTTCTCCAAGCTCTTCCTCTCCGACCAGCCCGAGGACTTCCCACACGTTCCCTTCAACGACCTCGAGGCGATGGAGGATGCGCTGAGGGGCCGCGACGTCGCTGCGGTGATCATGGAGACGATCCCAGCGACCTACGGCTTCCCGCTGCCCGAACCCGGCTACCTCCGCGCCGTCAAGGCACTGTGCGAGGAGTACGACGCGCTCTACATCGCCGACGAGGTGCAGACCGGTCTCATGCGCACGGGTGAGCTGTGGGCCATCACCAAGGAGGGCATCGAGCCCGACATCATGGTCACCGGCAAGGGCATCTCGGGCGGCATGTACCCGATCGCGTGCGTCCTCGTGAAGGAGGAGTCGGCCGGCTGGCTCACCGAGGACGGCTTCGGCCACATCTCCACCTTCGGCGGCGCCGAGCTCGGCTGCATCGCCGCGATCAAGGCACTGGAGATCTGCTCGCGCGACGAGACCCGGTCGATGGTCCACTACATCGCCGACCTCATCGGCACGGGCATGCGCGCCATTCAGGCCGAGTATCCGGACTGGTTCATCGGCATCCGGCAGAACGGCGTCATCCTGGGACTGGAGTTCAACGACCCGCAGGGCGCCAAGTACGTCATGCGGCACCTCTACGAGAACGGCGTGTGGGCGATCTTCTCCACCCTCGACCCGCGGGTCCTGCAGTTCAAGCCCGGCATCCTGCTCAAGCCAGAGGTGGCCGAGGAGGTTCTCGACCGGTTCGAGATCGCCGTCGGGCGGGCCTATCGCGAGGTCATGGGACTTCGGGGGTCGGGACGATGACCGCACTGCTCGCCGAGATCCCGTTGGAGCCGGCCGGCGTCCCGCGCGGGCGCGCGATGGTCGAGCGCGCCCAGTGGGCGGCGCGGGCGTTCGCGAGCTACGACATCGAGACCGTGCGGCGCATCGCCAAGGCCGCTGCGGAGGCGGGTGAGCAGCACGCGAAGGAGTTTGCCGAGGCGGCCGTCGCGGAGACGGGCTTCGGCGTCGCCGAGCACAAGGTGCTGAAGAACGTGGCCTGCTCGATCGGCATCTGGAACACCTATGGCCAGCAGGACTACGTCACGCCGGTGGTGCACGAGGACCAGCGGATGGTCGAAGTGCCGCGGCCCGCCGGCGTGGTCTTCGCCCTGACACCGTCGACCAATCCGGTAGCGACGACCTACTTCAAGATCATGCTGGCCCTGCTCACCAGGAACGCGATCATCATCAGCCCGCATCCGTATGCGAAGAAGGTGTGCAGCGACGCCGCGCGCGTCATGCGCGACGCCGCGGTGGCGGCAGGCGCGCCAGACGGCTGCATCCAGTTCGTCGATGAGCCTTCCATTCCGTTGATCGACGCACTGATGACCGATCCTCGCGTTGCGGTGATCGTGGCGACGGGCGGAAGCCCGATGGTCCGGGCGGCGTATCGCAGCGGCAATCCGGCGATCGGCGTCGGTCCTGGCAACGTTCCTGTGCTCGTGGATGCAACGGCCGACCTCGCCTTGGCGGCCCGCCACTTGGTCGCGAGCAAGGCGTTCGACAACTCGATCCTGTGCACGAACGAGTCGGTGGTGATCGTCGAGGAGCGCGTTGCAGCACCCTTCGCAGCGGCGATGCGGCGCGAGGGCGCATACATCCTCGACGGCGACGAGATCGACGCAGTCAAGAGCCTGATCTTCCCGGCCGAGCACTTCGACGTGTCGTGGGTGGGCCGTTCCGCGCGCCAGATCGCGGACGCTGCCGGGGTGAAGGCCCCGGTCAACACCAGGATCCTGGTCGCACCGTTCCCGATCGTCGTGCCCGAGGAGATGCTCGCTCACGAGAAGCTGTGCCCGGTCCTTGGCATGGTGACGGTCCCGAGCGCCGCTCGCGGCATCGACGCTGCGCGTGCCGTGCTTCGCATCACCGGCGCCGGCCACAGCGCGGCAATCCACAGCGAGGACGCGGAGACAGTGATGGCCTACGCGGCTGCGGTGCGCGTGCTGCGCGTCTCCGTCAACGTCGGAAGCAGCCTTGGCAGTTCGGGGATCGAGACGAACCTCGCCCCGTCCATGACGATCGGGACGGGCTTCTTCGGAGGATCGTCCGTCGGCGAGAACCTCGAGCCGAAGCACCTCGTCGACTCCACGCGCATCGCGTACAACGCCGACTCGCGGCTGCCGATGCCGGCGTTCGAGGGGCTCTCACCCTGGCGCGCACCTTCTGGCGCCGTACCGCCCTACCCGATCCCGTCCAACGCGGCTGACGCACCGCGCCTGACGCCGTCGGCGACCACCTCACCCGGCGATGGGACCGACGAGCTGCGCGAGGAGATCCGCAAGCTCGTCGTCGAGGAACTCCGACAGATCATCAAGGGCTGACACCGTGGCTGAACTGCGCTCCTTCATCTTCCTGGACCGGCTCCAGCCGCAGACCATGTGCTACCTGGGCACGTGGGTCCGCGGCTCCCTGCCGCGTGCGGACTACGCAGCGCAGATCATCGAAGTGGCCCCTGGGCTGGACATCGAGCCGCTCACCGACGTCGCGCTGAAGCATGCCCATGTCGGCGCGGGCATCCTGTTCGTCGAGCGGCAGTTCGGCTACCTGGAGATCCACGGGCCGACGAGCGCGGTGCGTAGTGCAGCCGACGCGGCCCTCCAGCAGTTGGGCGCCGAAGCCAACAGCGCGGTCCGCCCGCAGATCCTCGCCTCGCGCATCGTGCCCAAGATCGACCGGCAGCACGCCTTCCTGATCAACCGCAACAAGGTCGGCTCGATGGCGCTGCCCGGAGAGTCGATGTTCGTCCTGGAGATGCAGCCCGCCAGCTACGCCATCCTCGCGGTGAACGAGGCGGAGAAGGCCGCGCGGATCAAGGTCGTGGACTATCGCATGGTGGGCGCCACGGGCCGGGTCTACCTGACGGGGACCGAGTCCGAGGTGCGCGCAGCGGCCGAGGCAGCCGAGGCAGCCCTGCAGGCGGTGGCCTGATGTCCACGACCGGACCGGTGTCCAACGACCTGCTGCGCGAAGTGATCCGCGACGTCGTCCGCGAAGTGATTCGCGAGGTGGTGGCTGAGGAGATGGCCGCCGCAGCGCTGACGAGGACCGTCAGCCCGTCAGCGCACCGATCACCCCCGACCGCCGGCACCGTGAGCAGCGGCACGCGAGTGGACCGTGGTGCGCTGACGGAGAGGCACGTCCGGGCTGCAGGACCCAAGACCACCATCACCATCGGACGGACCGTCGTGATCACCCCGCTTGCGAAGGAGCGGGCAAAGTCGATGGGCGTCGAGATCATCCGGATCCAGGAGTAGGAGAAGCCATGCTGCGCGCACGCGTGATCGGCAACGTCTGGGCGACGAAGAAGGTGTCGTCGATCCCCAACGGGGCGTTCCTCGAGGTCGAGGTGGAGCCCGATGGCCCCCGCCTCATCGCCTTCGACGTCCTTGGCTCCGGCATCGGGGAGGCGGTCCTCGTCGCGACCGGCTCCGTGGCCGCGTCATGGTTCCCCGGCGACGCGCCGCCCATTGATGCCCTCATCATCGGCTCCATCGACGATGGCGGCACGCCCGCGCCGTGAGCGCGTCCACCACGAACTCACCCGACCTCACCAACAGAAGGGAAGCACCATGTCCAACAACGCGATCGGCATGATCGAGACCAAGGGGTATGTCGCTGCGCTCGCGGCGGCCGACGCCATGGTCAAGGCAGCCAACGTGACGATTGTCAGCCGCGAGCAGGTCGGCGACGGCCTCGTCGCTGTCACCATCGCCGGTGATGTCGGCGCTGTGAAGGCGGCCACGGAGGCCGGCTCAGAGGCCGCCAGCCAGGTCGGCGAACTGGTCAGCGTCCACGTAATCCCGCGTCCGCACGCGGAACTGGCGAAGTACTTCAGCGTCAGCGCCTCGTGACCGCCAGCGGGCTTCCCGCTGCCGCGTCACCTGAGCTTCGCGTCTACCTGCAACTGGAGGACCTCCAACCGCAGTTCGCGGCGTACCTCGGGACACCGACGCGCGCACGCGGGTATCCGCCCTACGCGGGCCAGCACGCCCTGATCGTCGAGGTGGCGCCGGGCCTGGCGATCGAGCGAGTGACGGACCTTGCGCTCCGGTCAGTGCCGGAGGTGGCGCCGGGCATCTTGTTCGTCGAACGGCAGTTCGGCGTGCTCGAGGTGCATGCCGACGACCTCGAACAGGTCCAGGCGGCGGGCCGAGCCATCCTCGATGGCATCCATGCGAAGCCGGATGACCAACTGCGTCCCCGCGTCCTCTTCCACGACGTGATCGAGGATGTCACCGATCAGCACGCCGTCATCATCAACCGGAACCGCCAGGCCTCCATGTTGCTTCCCGGGCAGAGCCTGCTGGTCTTCGAGATGACTCCGGCGCTCTTCGCGGCGATGGCGGCCAATGAGGCGGAGAAGGCGGCGCCCGACATCACCCTCGTGGACGTCCAGATGATCGGCGCCGCGGGTCGGGTGTACATCGGCGGATCGACGGAGTCGGTGGAGATCGCGCGGCAGGCCGTCGGTGCGGCTTTGGCTGCGGTCACGGGCCGCGACCAGTAACGTCCCGCACGAGTCGAAGGGAGAGTCAGTGGACGATCCGGTGTCGTCTTTCGAGCACTTCGCGCATGCCGCGCTTTCGGCGTACGGCCTGGACCCCACCGCTGACGTCACCCTGCTCAACGTCTCGGAGAACGGCACCTTCCGCATCGACGACCCCGTGCAGGGCCGATCGGTGCTGCGCGTGCATCGCACCGGCTATCACGCGAAGCAGGCCATCCATTCGGAGCTCGCCTGGATCTCGGCACTGCGCGCGGACGGAGTCGTGCGCACGCCAGCATTCATGCCGGCAGAGTCCGGCGACGACGTCGTGACGGCTCGCCTGCCTGACGGCACTGAGCGCTACGTGGTCCGCTTCACCTGGGTCGACGGCACGGAGCCGACAGAGGACCGGCTGGCACAGGACTTCGAGCAGCTCGGTGCCATCACGGCTCGACTGCACCGGCACTCTCGAGGCTGGCAACGCCCCGCAGGCTTCACGCGATTCGTCTGGGACTTCGGTACCGCGCTGGGGGACAACGGTCACTGGGGTCGCTGGCAGGACGGGATGGGAATGGGGCCCGCCGAGGCAGAGGCCCTCGGTCGCTGCGCCGCCCTTATCCAGCAGCGGCTGGCCGCCTACGGAACCGGGCCCGACCGGTTCGGACTGGTGCACGCCGACATGCGGCTGGCGAACCTCCTGGTCAAGGGCGACGACGTCACCGTGATCGACTTCGACGACTGCGGCCTGTCCTGGTTCATGTACGACCTCGGATCGTCGCTCTCCTTCATCGAGCACGAGCCGTATGTCCCTGAGCTCGTGGACTCGTGGGTGCGCGGCTATCGCACCGTTGCCCCGATGTCCCCTGAGGACGAGGCGGAGCTCCCGACCTTCATCATGCTGCGCCGAATGCTGCTCGTCGCGTGGATCGGATCGCACTCGGCCACGGAGACGGCGCAGTCCATGGGCGAGGAGTACACGCGCACCAGTTGCCGGCTGGCAGATGAGTACCTGAGCAGAATGTCCGTGTGAGAGGGGAATCGATGTTCACGTCCATCGCAGGCCGCACCGTCGTCGTCACCGGCGGTACGAAGGGCATCGGCAAGGGCATCGCGCGCGTCATGGCACGCGCCGGAGCGAATGTGCTCGTGACCGGCCGTATCCGCGAGGACGCCGAGCGCGCCGTTGCCGAGCTGGACGAGGTCGGGGATGGCAAGATCGCCTACTTCCTGGGCGACGTCGCCGATCCCGAGTCGTGCCGCGCCATGGCGCAGTCAGCGGTGGACGCGTTCGGCGGCATCGACATCCTCTGCGCGAACGCGGGCATCTTCCCCGACTCCAAACTGGTCACGATGACGGAGGCGGACATGGACCGCGTCTTCGATACCAACATCAAGGGCACGCTCCTCACCGTCCAGGCGTGCCTTCCCGCGCTCACAGCATCCGGCCATGGCAGGGTCATCCTGACCTCCTCGATCACCGGCCCGATCACCGGTTTCCCGGGCTGGGCGCACTACGGGGCGAGCAAGGCGGCGCAGCTCGGCTTCATGCGCACGGCCGCGATCGAATTGGCCCCGATGGGTATCACCGTGAATGCCGTGCTGCCGGGCAATGTGGTCACCGAGGGTCTCGCCGAGCTGGGCGAGGAGTACCGCGCCGCGATGGAGATGTCGATCCCGCAGCGGCGGCTCGGCGACGTGGAGGACATCGGCAACGCGGCCTTGTTCTTCGCCACCGACGAGGCTGCCTACGTCACCGGACAGGCGCTGGTCATCGACGGCGGCCAAGTACTGCCGGAGTCGCTGGCCGCCCTCGAGGCGATGTAGGCACGATGGCTGAGGCAGAACCGGACGACCTCGCGGGCATCGGTCCGACGGGGGAGGAGGTGCGCCGTCGGCTGATCGGGATGGTCGAGCGCGGCACCCTCCAGCCCGGCCAGAAGCTCGGTGCTGAGCGGGAGCTCGCGGTCAAGCTCGGGGTCAGCCGGTCCACGCTCCGTCAGGCGCTCGCGTCGCTGGAGGAGGCCGGGATCGTCCGTCGGGTCCCTGGCCGAGGCGGCGGCACCTTCATCGCCTCGGCCAAGGTCGAGCGCGATCTGTCGCGCATCGTCGGCATCCCCATGCTGCTGCGCGACCAGGGGTTCACGGCCGGCTCGCGGGTCGTCAGCGTCAGCGTCAACACAGCCGGTCCCGACGCGGCCGAGGCATTGGGCATCGCCGAAGCGGACTTCGTCGTCGACCTCGTCCGCATCCGGCTCGCCGATGGTGTGCCCATCTCCTTGGAGCATGCGGTCTTCCCGGCGGAACTGGTGCCGGGGCTGCCTGAACGCGAGCTCGGGGGATCGATCTACGAGCTGTGCGACCGAGAGTACGGATTGCGTCCTGACGAGGCCGTCGAGCACATCGAGGTCGTGGCCGCGGCTCCCGACGAGGCATCCATCCTGGCGATCGACGAGGGTGCACCGCTCATCTCGGTGACCCGCACCACGCGCACGGCCGAGGGCCTGGCGTTCGAGTACTCCCATGACCTCTTCCGCGCCGATCGGACGCGCATCAGCGTCAAGGTGAAGGGCTCGCCGTCCAGCGAGAAGGCGCGTCTTCGCGGACGGGTCATGGAACTGGTGCCGCCTCCCGAGGCATGACCTCGCGATCCAAGCGTCAGCGACCCAGCCCGGGAACCATCGCGACCTTCAGGCTCTCCGCACTCATGCTGGTGCGCATCGCCAGGTCCACCTCGTCGAGTCCGAACTCATGGCTGACCATCTCGTCGAACGGGTAGCGATCCGCGAAGCGCTCCAGGAGCGTCAGTGCCGGGCCGTATCCGGTCGACGGGTGGTTGGTCAGGCCGATGAGTCGAATGTTCTTGCTGCACACATGGCGGTGGACGTTGATCGGGACTTCGCCCGTGTCGGCGAAGACGCCCATCTCGAGCATCATGCCGCCCCGCTTGAGCATCTCGATGCCCTCGATGAACGACGCCGGACGGTTTGCCATGTGCAGCACCACGTCGGCGCCCCGGCCACGTGTCAGCTGGCGCACGAGGTCGATCCGCTCCTCGGACGAGGTCGTCGACACATTGATGACGTGGTCGGCGCCCATCTTCTTGGCGAAGGCCAGCCGCGTCTCGCTCAGGTCGGTGGCGATGATCTGGCCCGCGCCCATCATGTCGGCCTTGGCGATGTGCAGGAGGCCGAGCGGGCCCGAGCCGATGACGACCACCGTGTCACCGGAGTTGAAGCCCTCGTACGCCATCGACGAGAACTCCTTCAGCTTGTCGAGCGAGGCGGCGCATGCCATCAGCTCGGCCAGCACGGCGATCCGCGGCGGTAGGCCGTTGGGGACCTTGTAGACGAAGGTGTCCGGGCGGATGTACATCTGCTCGGACCAGCCGCCCATGAGGTGGGGCCAGTCGGCGGATGAGTACGAGTTGCCGTAGCAGTTGCTGTTCTCGCACCAGACGTAGCCCATGACGTGCTTGCACTCGTAGCACTGCCCGCAGACGATGTCCGGGCACATGACGATGCGATCGCCCACCTTGAGCTTCTGGCCGTAGAACTCGAGGTTCTCGGCGGCATGCGGCGTGATCTCCGAAACGATCCCGACGTTCTCGTGGCCCTGGATGATCGGGAAGGGAGTGTCGGTCTCGGCGGGCGTCCCGGCGTACTGCTTCGTCTCACCCTGGTACGTGTGCTTGTCGGTGCCGCAGATCCCCGACATCTCGATCTCCATGAGCAGCGCCCCGTCGGGAAGAACGGGCCGATCGAACTCCTGGATCTCGTACCGGCCCGGTGCCATCAGCACTGCCGCGCGAACCTTCTCGCTCATCCGAACCGTCCTCCATCGCGGTTGTCACCGAGCCCCGTGCCGCCCGCCAAGTATCGCGCGCATCACGCCTGGAGTGGGTCAAATGGCCCTATCGCACGCGTGTGCGCGCACTAGGGTCGTTCTGTCAACGACTGAAGGGTGCGGATGTGGGTTCGTGGGAATGTCTTGATGGCAATGAGGCGGTGGCGCTAGTAGCCCACCGCCTCAGTGATGTGTGCGCCATCTACCCGATCACGCCGTCGTCGGCGATGGGGGAGTTCGCCGACGCGTGGAGCGCCGCGGGGCGCACGAACCTGTGGGGCTCGGTGCCGCAGGTGGTCGAGATGCAGTCCGAGGGCGGGGCGGCAGGAGCCCTCCACGGGGCCCTGCAGAAGGGCACCCTGGCGACGACGTTCACCGCGTCGCAAGGCCTGCTGCTGATGCTCCCGAACATGTTCAAGATTGCCGGTGAACTCACGCCAGCGGTCATCCACGTCGCTGCCCGCGCCCTGGCCACCCATGCCCTGTCGATCTTCGGCGATCACTCCGACGTCATGGCGGCACGCTCGACCGGCTTCGCGATGCTCTGCTCGTCAAGCGTCCAGGAGGCCCACGACTTCGCCCTGGTCTCGCACGCCACGACGCTGCGGACGCGGGTCCCGTTCCTCCACTTCTTCGACGGGTTCCGGACGTCGCACGAGGTCGACAAGATCCGACTGCTGGACGATGAGGATCTTCGCGCGCTGGTTCGGTACTCCGACGTCCTTGACCACCGGGCGCGGGGCCTGAGCCCTGAGCGGCCCGTCCTGCGCGGCAGTGCGCAGAACCCCGACGTGTTCTTCCAGGCGCGCGAGGCGGCCAACCTGTTCTACGACGCGGTCCCCGGCCAGGTGCAGTCCGTGTTCGACGAACTGGCCGAGCGCACCGGTCGCCAGTACTCCCTCGTCGAGTACCAGGGTGCGCCGGATGCCGAGCGGATCGTCGTCCTGATGGGCTCCGCCGTCGGGGCCGCGCAGGAGACCGTCGAAGCGCTACAGGCGTCCGGAGAGAAGGTCGGGCTGGTCACCATCCGCCTCTACCGGCCCTTCCCTGTCCAGGAGTTCCTCGCCGCGCTCCCCGAGACGGCGACCTCGATTGCCGTCCTCGACCGGGTCAAGGAGCCGGGCGCACCCGCAGAGCCCCTGCACCTGGACGTCGTGCTGGCCCTGCAGGAGTCCGGGCGCACGGCGAAGGTCATCGGGGGCCGTTACGGCCTCGGGTCGAAGGAGTTCACTCCGCAGGATGTCGCAGCGGTCTTCGCCGAGCTCTCGTCCGCGAACCCGAAGCCCCGTTTCACATCGGGCATCATCGACGACGTCACTCACCTGTCACTTGCCCGCGACCCACAGTTCCGCGTGGCGACGACGGCTCGCAGTGCGGTGTTCTACGGACTGGGCAGCGACGGCACGGTGGGTGCGAACAAGTCGAGCATCAAGATCATCGGCGACAACACCGACCTGTGGGCTCAGGGCTACTTCGTCTACGACTCGAAGAAGTCCGGTTCGGTGACCGTGTCGCACCTGCGCTTCGGCCCCGACCCGATCCGATCCACGTACCTCATCGACGATGCCGACTTCGTCGCCTGCCATCAGTTCGGACTGCTGGAGCGGCTCGACGTGCTCGCCAGCGCGCGGGAGGGTGCGACCGTCCTCCTGAACGCCCCTTACGCGCCCGGCGAGGTGTGGGACCACCTGCCGAGCGAGGTGCAGGCACAGATTGTCGAGAAGAACCTCGATGTCTGGGCGGTCGACGCCACGCGAATCGCGCGTGAAGTCGGTCTCGGCGGTCGTATCAACACGGTCATGCAGCCGTGCTTCTTCGCACTTTCCGAGGTCCTCGACCGCGAGACTGCTGTTCACCTGATCAAGGAGAGCATCGAGAAGGCCTACAAGCGTCGGGGCCGGACGGTGGTGGAGCGCAACCACGCCGCCGTCGACCGTGCGCTGCTGGAGATGCACCAGCTGCCGCGCTTCGATGCAGTCACGTCGTCGCTGCACCGGCTGCCGCCGGTTGCCGCAGGGGCACCGGACTTCGTGCGGGATGTCACCGCGCGCATGCTCGCTGGCGAGGGCGACCTGCTGCCGGTGAGCGCCCTGCCGGTCGACGGCACGTTCCCGACCGGCACTGCCAAGTGGGAGAAGCGCGGTCTCGCGGACGTGATTCCCGTGTGGGATGCCGACCTGTGCATCGACTGCGGGAAGTGCGCCATCGTCTGCCCGCACGCAGCCATCCGGATGAAGGTGTTTCCGGCTGACGATCTCCAGAAGGCGCCCTATGGCTTCAAGAGCAAGGCTTATGGCGGCAAGGAGATGCCGGAGGGCACCCGCCTGACGGTCCAGGTGGCACCGGACGACTGCACCGGGTGCGGCATCTGCGTCGATGTCTGTCCCGCGCGCAGCAAGTCCGAGGTCAAGCACAAGTCCATCGACCTGATGCCAGCAGCCGAGCACCGTGACGAGGAGCGGGTGCGCTACGACTTCTTCCTCGGGATCCCGGAAGTGGACCGCTCGGCGGTTCGGCACGACACCGTCAAGGGGTCGCAGTTGCTGCAGCCCCTCTTCGAGTTCTCCGGGGCCTGCTCCGGGTGCGGCGAGACGCCTTACCTGAAGCTGCTGACCCAGCAGTTCGGCGACCGCATCGTGGTGGCCAACGCCACCGGCTGCTCGTCCATCTACGGGGGGAACCTGCCCACGACGCCATGGTCCAAGGACGCGGCGGGCAGGGGCCCGGCCTGGAGCAACTCGCTGTTCGAGGACAACGCCGAGTTCGGCTTGGGGATGCGGCTGGGTGCCGATGCGCAGCGGGAGGAGGCCCGGCGACTGCTCCTCGAACTCGCGGACGTGGTCGGCATCGACCTCGCTGAGGAGATCCTCGACCAGGAGCCGGGGCCGGCCGACGAGGAGGGCATCGCCCGCCAGCGTCGGCTCGTCGCGACACTCAGGGAGCGGCTGGACGCGAGCGCTGATGCCCGAACCCTCGCACTCGCCAGCCTTGCCGACGCGCTCGTGCCTGTGTCGGTGTGGATTGTTGGCGGCGATGGCTGGGCCTACGACATTGGGTTCGGCGGACTGGACCATGTGCTCTCGAGCGGCCGCAACATCAACATCCTCGTGCTCGACACCGAGGTGTACTCCAACACCGGCGGCCAGGCGTCTAAGTCGACGCCTCGAGGCGCGACTGCGAAGTTCGCGTCGAACGGAAAGGCAACGCGGAAGAAGGACCTCGGCCTCCTGGCCCAGGCCTACGGTGATGTGTACGTCGCGCAGATCGCGCTCGGCGGCAACGAGACGCAGACGGTTCGCGCGATGCGCGAGGCGGCAGCGCACGACGGCCCGAGCCTGATCATCGCGTACAGCACCTGCATCGCCCACGGCATCGACATGGCCACGTCCATGACGCACCAGAAGCAAGCGGTGGCGTCGGGCTACTGGCCGCTCTACCGGTACCACCCGAGCCCGGAGCCGGGCACGCACCCGTTCAGCCTGGACTCCAAGAAGCCCACTGTGCGGCTGCACGAATTCCAGGAGCAGGAGACGCGCTTCGCGGTCCTCGCACGTTCTGATCCGGCGAGGTCGGAGCACCTTCAAGCGCTCGCTCAGGCGGACGTCGACGAGCGCTGGCACTACTACGAGCAGCTGGCCGGCGTCGAGCGGACGATTCCGATCGACGAGCATGAAGGGGCCAGCAGGCCCGATCACGAGGAGGAGCTGGCGGAGAGGGGCGAGACGTGAACATGGAGTCGGTCTACCTGGGCATGACACTGAGGTCGCCGCTGGTCGCGTCGCCGTCGCCGCACACCGGCCGCCTCGACACGCTCCTGCGCCTCGACGATGCCGGCGTGGGTGCCGTCGTGCTCCCCAGCCTCTTCGAGGAGGAGGTGGAGGCCGAGGCGATGACGTTCAACACCCGCATGGAGGCGGGGTCGGGCGTCTTCGGCGAGGCGACCGACTACTTCCCGGTCATCGACCTCGATCATCTCGGGCTCGACCGGCACATCACGCTCGTGGAGGAGGCCAGTCGACGCCTGTCGGTCCCCGTGATCGCCAGCGTCAATGGCAACTCGGCCGGTGGCTGGGTCCGGTATGCGAAGGACATGGTCGATGCCGGGGCCGCCGCGATCGAGCTCAACATGTACGACGTGGCCGTCGATCCGAACCTCACGGCTGCAGACGTCGAGGCCCGATACCTCGACCTCGTACTGGCTGTGTGCTCGGCCGTCGACGTTCCGGTCACGGTGAAGCTTTCGCCCTACTTCTCCTCCTTCGCCAACTTCGCGCGTCGCGCGGTCGAGCACGGCGCGAGCGGTCTGGTTCTGTTCAATCGGTTCTACCAGCCCGATCTTGACCTCGAGACGCTCGATGTGACACCGAAGCTGGAGCTCTCCCGTCCCGGGGAACTGCGCCTGCCGCTGCGGTGGATCGCGATCCTGCGACCCCAGCTGCCGGCCACGAGCCTGGCGCTCACGTCCGGTGTTGCCGCGGGCAGCGATGTGGCAAAGGCCCTGCTGGCAGGTGCTGACGTGGTCATGAGCACCTCGGAACTGCTGCGTCAGGGACCTGAGCGCGCCGCGCAGTTGCTCGACGACCTGCGCGCGTGGATGAGCGAGCACGGGTATGAGTCAGTGGATCAACTGCGCGGCAGCGTCGCCCAGCATGCGGTCGCCGACCCCGGCTCGTACGAGCGGGCGCAATACCAGAAGGTGCTCAAGTCCTGGTCACACTGACGGCGCCTGCGGGCCGGATTCATCCCGCTATGTTCCAATGGACGCTATGCGCCCCATCATGAGTGCCCAACGGTCGACAACCATCCTCGTCACCGTGGTCGGTGTCCTCCTTACCCTGCTCGTTGCGGCCAGGCCGGCCAGTGCGGCGGTGTTCGTGACCCTCACGGTGTCGGATGGAACCATCGGCGTGGCGCAGAAGGTGACCGCGACCGTTGACTCGTCAGCGCTCGGATCCCCGTCGGGCACCGTCGTTCTGAAAGCCGACGGGAAGCAGATCGGGTTACAGTCCGTGGGCGGGACGACGGGGGGCACCGCGACGGTGTCCTGGACCCCCGTGGCCGCAACCAACTCGGTGATCGTGGCCACGTTCACGGCCGACTCGGGGGAGACGGCGTCGGCAACCAAGACCGTGACGATCTCCAGGGTCGACTCCCTTGCTGACACCGTGGTCCCCGGAACCGCGGCCACCAACGCGCAGGTGGCCCTCGCCGCCGTGGTTCGCGTGCGGGAGGGCACGTACGTGCCCACAGGTGGCGTGACCTTCTACCGCAGCGACGGCACCACCCTGGGCACGGCGCAGCTCGATGCCAACGGCCGGGCCAGCACGACGTATCGGACTCCGACGACGGCAGGCACCATCAGCCTGTACGCCATCTACAACGGTGACGCGAACGCGAACGCATCAGGTCGGAGCGCCATCGACACCATTCGCGTCACCACGACGGCAGCCACGGTCTCGGTCACGGTGCCCCAGACGAACTACGTGAACTCCCCGGTCGTCCTTACGGCTAGGATCACGCCGACGTCGGGAACGGGCACCGTCGATTTCTCGGTCAATGGCAGATACATCGGCTCGGGTCGTGTCAGCAGTGGGGTGGCCACTCTCACGTGGGTACCCAATGCCTTGGGCACGTTCACCGTGACCGCGAACTACAGCGGCGGCAGCGGGGTAGGCAGCGGAACGGCCACCAATCGCGTGACGGTCACTCAGCCGCTCAAGGCCGACCAGATCACCCTGACCGTGGCGGGAACCGCGACGGTGTGGCAGCCGGGGTCCGCGAACTCCCTGGCCAACGGCGCAACTCAGGCCTTCACTGTGACGAGCCTGTCCGGGCTGCCGGTCTCCCTCTCCGTGGTCGGCCCATGCTCCATGGCGGCCGTCGAAACGGTGCACGTGCGCGGAGCCGGCTCGCCTTGCGTCCTGTCCGCCTCGACGGCAGGCGGGAGCGGGTTCTCGCCTACCATCCAGAGGTACACGATCGTGACGGCGACCGGTCCGCAGACCGCAAAGGTAGGTGCCCCCAAGTCGGGGACGTACAAGCGGGGCGCGAAGCTGAAGCTGAGCAGGACGTCGACGGTGACCAGCCTCAACCAGCCGGTGAAGTGGAAGGTCACTGGCGGGTCCAGTATCTGCAAGGTAGGCAGGACGGGTGCCTGGTTCACACTGAAGCTCGTCAAGAGGGGCACGTGCAAGGTCCGTGGCTCAGCGCCGGCCATCGCCGGTCAGTGGGCGGCGTACTCCACCACTCGCAACTACAAGGTGAAGTGATGAAGCGTTCTGATATGGCCTGTGCTGGTATCGCACTCGCCCTCGGCGCGGCCGCCCTCGCGGGTTGCGGGTCATCGACGACCGCCGAGAGCACACCGACACCGACACCGACCCCCACGCCGCCGTCGGTGGTGTGGGCCGGTGCCGTCTGCCAGGACTTCGGCCGGGTCAAGACGAGCGTGGGCGCGCTCGGGCATAACCTGACCTTCAAGACATCCACGGACTCGTCCTTGATCGATCAGGCGAGCAAGCAGTTGCGCATCCAGGTCCTGGCCGTGGCGGATGCTGCCGATCACCTGCAGGCCACGCTGCGCGAGGTGCCGGTGGACTTCGTCGCTGCCAACGACATGGTCACCTCGCTGACCGGCCCCAGCCAGCAGACGAACACGGCCATCAAGGGCGTCACGACCCACCTCGATGCGGCCGGTAGCGCGCCGAACGTGATTGCGGCGGCGGGCGAGGTTGGGCAGGCGATCGCGGCGGCAGGCTCGGCTTTCGAGGCCGGCAAGCAACTGGTCTCGGCGATTGGCGACGCGACCTCGCAGGCCAATGCGCAGCTGAAGGAGGCCTTCGACGCCGCCCCTGCGTGCAAGACGCTCGCGGCGTCGCCTTCGGCGTCTTGACCCTTACGCAGCGTGAGGTCCTAGCCTCGAGGCCATGAGCGAGCAGTTGCGCACGGTGAGCGAGCTCGCCCGCTTATCGGCGGTGACGGTGCGGACGCTCCACCACTACGACGACATCGGGCTGTTGGTCCCCACGGCCAGGAGCGATGTCGGCTATCGGCTCTATGACGATGCCGACGTGCAGCGCCTTGCGCAGATCGTCGCCTACCGTGCCGTCGGGATGTCCTTGACGGACATCGAGGTGGTGCTGTCGACTGAGGGCGATCGGCGGGCCGCCCACCTGCGCAGGCAGCTCGAACTGCTCGACCAACGGCAGGACCTGATTGCCCGGCAACGGCAGGTCCTGGTGAGTGCACTGGAGGCGATCAGCATGGGCATCAACCTGGATCCCGACGAGGTCTTCGAGGTGTTCGGGGAGGACGACCCGCGCCAGTACGAGGCCGAGGCGGCCGAGCGTTGGGGCGAGTCCGACGCGTACGCCGAGTCCTGGCGCCGGACGTCCGCGTACACGAAGGCAGACTGGCAGCGAGCGCAGGCAGAAGCGGAGGCCATCGTCGCGGAGTTCGTGCGCTGCAAGGGAGCGGGCCTGCCCCCGGACTCAACCGAGGCGATGGCCGCTGCGGAGCGACACCGCCAGAACATCACGAAGTGGTACTACGACTGCACGTACGAGATGCAGGTCGGTCTGGCGGAGATGTACCTCGCGGACGCGCGGTTCATGGCGAACTACGAGCGGCTGATGCCCGGCCTCACGGCTTACGTCCATGACTCCATCGTGGCCAACGCGACCAGGGACTAGCCCGGTCGCCTAGGGTCCACGCATGGGCGACGCGGGTGTGGTGCTGGGGGACGACGGGATTGCTCGGTGCGCCTGGGGCGACTCGTCGGCTGACTACCGCGCCTACCACGATGATGAGTGGGGACGACACGTTCACGGTGACGAGGCCCTGTACGAGCGCATCACGCTGGAGGCGTTTCAGTCAGGGCTGTCGTGGATCACTATCTTGCGCAAGCGCCCTGCGTTCCGCGCCGCGTTCGCTGGGTTCGATCCGGTCGCCGTCGCCGCCTTCGACACCCGTGCGCAGGAGGAGTTGATGGCGGACGCGGGCATCGTCCGCAACCACCGGAAGATCGAGGCGACGATTGCCAACGCCAATGCGGTCGTGCGCCTTCGGGAGCGCGACGGCGATGGGGCCCTCGACCGGCTCGTGTGGTCCTTCGCGCCGTCAAGGCATCGACGACCGAGGCGCTTCGGTGACATCCCTTCGCAGACGCCGGAATCGACGGCGCTCAGCAATGCCTTGAAGGCGAACGGCTTCGTCTTCGTAGGACCCACGACGATGTACGCGGCCATGCAAGCCTGCGGCCTGGTGGACGACCACATGCGCGGCTGCCACCGCGCATCGGGCTAGGCGGGTGCCACCGCCGCAGGTGCTGGCTCGCTCAACGGCGGTGGTGGGAAGGGGCGTTCCGGATCTCGTCCGGTGAGGAACTTGGCCACGGAGTAGATGGCTCCAGCCACGGGAACGGCGATCAGTGCACCGACGATCCCCATCGCGATACCGCCAGCAGCGATCGCGAAGACGATGGCGAGCGGGTGGAGGCTGACGGCCTTGCCCATGACGAGCGGCTGCAGGACGTCCCCATCGAAGGAGCCGACGATGACGGTCAGCGCGATGACGAGCAGTGCGATGAGCGGTCCCCGTTCAGCGAGCGCGACGACGGCCGCGAAGAACGTCGCGACGGGGGCGCCGATGACCGGGATGAAGGCGCCGATGAAGACGACAGCAGACAGCGCCGGGGCCAGGGGGACCTGCAGAATCGTCAGGCCGATGAAGACGAGCAGGGCGTCGCAGAAGGCGACGATCACGATGCCTCGGGTGTACCCGGAGATGGCATCCCATGCCAGATGCCCGGAGACGTCGATCGAAGACTGGGTCTTCTTGGGCATCCAGGAGACCAGCCAGCCCCAGATCGTCTCGGGAGTGAGCATGAAGAACACGACCCCGTAGAGGAAGACCGACGCGGCGATGACGAGCGTGCCCACTGAGCCGAGGGCGCCCATGGCGTCGCCGAGCAGCCCGGTGGCCAACGTCTTGCCCCACGATTGCGCCTGCTGCAGCAGGTTGTGGATGCTGGAGTCGCTCAGTTGCAGAGGTCCGGTCTTGAGCCACACCTCGACGTCGTTGAACCCGTTCGTCAGCGAGGTGACGAGCTTGGGGCCCTCCTCTATCGTGGCTCTGACCACGACGAAGAGGATGACCACGACGACGGCGCCGATCACCAGCAGCGCCAGCACCATGCTCGGGATCTTCGGCATGAAGCGCTGCAGCAGTCGCATGAGCGGCTGGGCCCAGGCAGTCATCAGCATCGCGAAGAAGATGGCGAAAGCGACCGGGAGGATCCTGTCGAGGACGGTCCCGGCGAGCGCGATCCCCGCCAGGACGACGAGCACCCGCCAGGTGATGCCGGCCAAAGTACGCAAGGTGTCTGGCACGCCATCCCGTGACGACTGATCGCTCATGTCCTGAGGCTACTCAGGCATCTAGGTTGTGCGCGGAACGCTCGCCGAGGTCGGAGACGGTGATCTCGTCGTCGGCGGCCCGGGCGACGAGGTAGCTGGCGTCCTCGAGGAACTTCACGGAGTAGAAGCCCCCCGGAGCGCGGTAGGTCCCCGCGTCCCCTGGACCGAGCACGGTCCCGTCGATCTCGACACGACCCGACACCACGTACGTGACGCAGCCCTTGCTGTACCCGTGAGCAGGGACGATGTCGCCCTTGCGACCGTGGACGATGGTGAGCATCGCCCCGTCAGTGCGCAGCCGGGTGACCTCCGAGCCGAGCACATTGCGCTCCCAGCTCATGTCTCCTGCGGAAACAGGGGAAAAGCCACTCATGGGGTTCCTTCCGGTCGGATGGCAGAAACGCTAATCGATGCGTACGGAGCCGTGCGGGGTCGAGAACCAGACGGCGTTGAGCCCGGGGTCGCCTTCGTCGACCCAGTCGACCTGGATGCCGTCCAGCGGCACCTCGTGGTCGGCACCGAGCCACTCGGAGATCGTCTCTGGGTCGCCGAGCATCTCGACTCGCTCGATCGACACGGCGCCGCCGCCCGTCGAGGGGTGATGGTCGGCCGGGGTCGTCCACTGAATGAAGAACGGCAGTTGCGGGTCCTCCAGAAGGTCGAGCACGCCGATCTGGCGCCAGCTGAGCTCGAAGCCGTCCGGTCGGATCCGCCGACCCGCGCGGGCCTCGCGACCAAGGCGCGCCTCGACTGGGGCGAGGTCGTCGACTGCGACGCTCCAGCTCATCCAGCCACCGCCGTCCTGGGCCCGCTGGGCAACGGCGCGGCCGAAGGGAGCCTTCTCCGCGGCCGGGTGATCAAGGGCGGACACGACCTCGAGGTAGCAGCCGTTCGCCAACGGGAGGATGAAGTTGCGAGTGCCGAAGGACGGGTGCCGGCCACCGTCGAGGAAGGTCGCGCCGACGTCGCAGCCGATGCGCTGCACGACGTCGGGGAGCTCGGCCGTGGTGCACGCGTACGAGATGTGATCAAGCCGCATAGTTGCATCCTGCCCAATGACGAAATGGCGTCGTCATCGGCCCCCCCAAAGCGCGGATATGGCAGGCTCGCCTCCATGAGCGAGCCGGAAGCCAACGCACCTGTCGACGTCACAGCGAAGTTGGACAAGAAGAAGTCGATCATCCTCGGTGTCGTCGGACTGGCCGTCATCGTGCTGATCTTCTGGAAGGTGATCCCGCAGATCGGCAGCTATGCAGACGCGGCTGCGGCGCTGAAGGAGATGGGCATCGGCGCGATCCTCATCGTGGGTCTTGCCGTGATCATCTATCTGGCCGTGTACGGCTTCCCGTTCATGGCGGCGACGCCGCGCCTGAAGTACTGGCCATCGCAGCAGGTCAACCAGGCGGCCTTCGCCATCAGCAACGGCGTTCCCGCCGGCGGCGCCTTCGGGCTGGCCGTCCAGTACGCGATGCTGTCGACGTACAACGTCCCTGGGACGGTCGCGACGTCCGCGATCACCGCCGTCGGGCTCTGGAGCATGTTCGTGAGCCTCGGTCTCCCGGTGCTGGGCGTGGCGGCCTTGTCCGCGTCAGGCGGCAACCTCTCCTACGCCTGGGTCGCCCCGGTGGGGTTCGCGATCCTGCTCGCGATGATCATTGTGCTCGTCCTGATCGTGCGCTCCGAGCGGCTGGCGATGGCGATTGGTCGCCTGGGCAATTCCGTGCTCAAGCCGTTCCGTGGCCGGATCAAGGCCGTGAAGGACCTCGATCTGGTCCAGCCGATCACCAAGTTCCGCACCGACATGTACGGGCTGCTGTCGAAGCGCTGGCATGTCATCACGGCCGCACAGGTCTCCGTGATCATGACCCAGTTCCTGATCCTCTACGTGGCATTGCGCGGCATCGAGGGCTGGGACCAGCCCGGCACGTCGATGCTCGCGGCGTTCGGGGCATTCGCCACCAGTCAGATCATGCTGATGGTGCCGATCACCCCCGGCGGACTCGGCACGGTGGATGCGCTGATGATCTCCCTCCTCCAGAGCGTCGGTGTCTCGGCGGGAGATGCGACCGCTGCCGACCTGGTCTGGCGCGCCGCGTCGTACGTGCCTCAGATCATCATCGGCATCATCGCGCTCGTCACGTGGTTCAAGAAGGCCAACCAGCGCTTCGCGGCGGTCAAGCCCGCCGAAGGCCCGGCACCAGCCGCGTGATCCCACGGCGTGTCGTCGACAATCGCCGCCGAAAGCGCGCCTAAGGTTGCACCGACCTGGTCGTCGCGGGAGGGGAAGCCTTCGGCGGCCAGGTCTCTTTCGTTGACGTCGGCTTTCTATAGTGACGACGTGCAGCAGGCAGGACCCACGCGGTCGTGGAGGCGATACGCCGCCCTGGGCGACAGCTTCACCGAAGGAATGTCGGACGACCTCGGACCGGCCGGACGCACCCGGGGGTGGGCGGACCTCGTCGCGCTCGAACTGGCCCGTCGCTCTGGTGAGATTGAGTACGCCAACCTCGCGGTGCGCGGGCGACTGGTGAAGCAGGTCGTAGCGGAGCAGGTGCCAGCAGCGGCGCGGCTTGAGCCGGACCTGGCCAGCCTCGCCGTGGGCGTCAACGACGCCCTGCGCCGCCGCTTCGACGTGCATGCCACCGCAACCGAGCTCGAGAACGGCGTACGCGAGCTTCGGCGTTCCGGCAGTGACGTGCTGGTATTCGCCTTCGGGAACCCTGCGCGCCGCTCCGCGGTGATGGGACTTGTCCGCGAGCGGATCCGCACCTACAACACTGCGGTGGAGGCGATCGCACGGAGGTATGGCTGCTTCATCGTCCGATTCTGGGACGTTGCGGCAATGGACGACGATCGGCTCTGGGCCGACGACCGGCTACACCTGTCGCCTGCCGGGCACGCCCTGGCGGCGGCGTGCGCGCTGGAGGCCCTGGGCATTGGGGACAGCACCTGGCGCACGCCTATGGTGCCCGAGCCCCGGCCACATGCCCTCGCCTCGGCACGGGGGCATGCGCAGTGGGCGGGGGCGCATCTGGGCCCGTGGCTGGCCAGGCGCGCGAAGGGCATCTCGTCTGGCGACGGCATCACTCCGAAGCATCCTGAGTGGGTGACCGTCCGGCCGGGCGAGTTCGTCGAGCCTTAGCGTGGTCCGGAATCGGGCATAGGGGCGTGTTTGCCCACCAACGCGATCCTGTCGTAACGTGAGTATCCACGCGAAACCGCGACGGCCGGAAGCCGTCCTCTCGGACGCCGGAGGAGCAATGCCCCGAAGCAAGTCACAGGTCGATCTGCCCGGAGAGCACCGTGGGCGCGTGCAGCTCACGCGCGAAGGCTTCGACCGCCTGCACGAGCGCGCCGTCGATATCCGCGAGCGTCGACTGCCCGAGATGCGTCCCCTGCTTGTCGAGGCGGAGCGCGACGAGCGCGACGTGGCCGAGTTCGAGCGGCTGATGGCCGAGGCGGACGCCATCGATGCGCTGCTGGGCCAGGCCGACGTGATCGCCATCGACCCCGTCTCCGTCGACGGAAGGGTCGAACTCGGCATGCGGGTGGAGGTCGTGCTGGGTGACGGCACCAAGACCTGGGTCCGTCCGGTCCATCCGGAGGAGGCGTTCCTCGACGACGAGCGGGTCTCGGCGACCTCACCGTTGGCCATTGCGCTCATGGGTGCGCGCGCGGGTCACACGGTCTGGGTGGATGCGCCCACGGGCGCATGGCCCTGCGAAGTCCTGTGCATCGACCTCGATGGAGTCAGCACCGAGGCCTGACGACTTCGGCACCGTTGCTCGGAGGCGCAGGCTTCCACAGAAGAGCGCCTCGCGCGCATGGCGTCCACAGGTCGGACAACGCGTTCGGGCGGCACACGGCGTTCGCGCATCGTTGCGCTCATGACGATGTCTCCGGTTCGCGATTCCCTAGTCCTAGGCAGCCCCGACGCCTTGGTGGCCGCCCTGCCGTACCTCATCGGTTTCACGCCGCACGAGAGCCTCGTTGCGCTGTGGATCGCGGCCGGTCAGATCCAGCTCACCCAGCGCCTTGACCTTGCCGGCTGGTCGGCCGACCCGGGGGCATGGGAGGAGGCGCTCTGGGGACATCCGTGCGCCCGCACGTCCGACTCGGTGGTCGCGGTCGCGGCCACCAAGGGTGAACTTCCTTCGGGCCTGCTCGCTTCGGTACGGGCCGCTGCCACGCAGAGGGGTACCGCACTGCTCGACGTCCTGATCCTCGACCGGGGCCGGTGGCGCAGCGCCCTGTGCCACGACGACCATTGCTGCCCGGCCGTCGGGCGTCTGGTGGATCCTCGCGTGCATGCGGAGGTCGCGGCCGAGTTCACGATCATGGGCGCCGCGCCGTCGAGCGATCGCCAGGCCCTCGTCGCCTCGCTCGCGCGCGATGACGTCGCGGTGAAGCGGGTCGCATCGGTGTTGGACGCCGCGCAGGCGCCCACGACGAGATCGCGCTCTCGTCTCGAGTCGTGGCGCGACGACACGATCGAACTGATCCTGGCGCGCCTTAGTCCGTCGACCGAGGCGATCACGAACCCGCCGTTGGACGCCGATGATGCATGCGTCGTGGTCGGGCTGTCGGACGTACGCGTGCGCGACACGGTGCTGTGGCACCTGGCCGCGACCGATCCTGATGGGCTCCAGCACGCCCTGCGAGAACTGACTCGTCTGCTGCGTGCGGCGCCGGATCCGGTGGTTGCCCCGGTGGCCACCACCTGTGCCGTAGTCGCGTGGCTGCTCGGCGACGGTGCCCGGGCGGGCATCGCGGTGGACCGTGCACTGGCGACCGCTGCCGACTACACCCTCGCGTTGCTGGTGGCGCACTCACTGGCCGCCGGATTGCCGCCGGGATCGTGGCGTGCGGCCATGGCGTCGGTGACCCTCGACGAGTGCCGGAACGGGCAGGCGAACGGCAGGCGCAAGGCCGGCTGAGGGCTCTCCGGGCATCGGACGGGGTGCTCTTTGTCAACTCGCACGGCTGCGGTTATAGTTCGCGGAGGTCAAGAGTTCCAGCGCTCAGCTCCGGCTTGCTGGACGGCAACCCTCCACCGCGGTGGGGTGCTCCGGATGAAGACCTGGCCCGGTTACGGGCAAGCGCGGGTCTTGCGCAGGGCAAGACCCCGGAGATATTGCGAGGTCTGAATGCGCTGTTGTTGTCGAATGCATAGCTGCTGAGCCTGTCGCCGCCGGCGACCCTCAGCGTTCCCGATCGCACTGCGATCACCCCCGTACGTCTGCCGACGCCCGTCGTCGGCCCACACCCATCACCAGGCGCCCACGGGCGACATCCCAAGGAGACATCCATGAGCAACGCATGGTCATTTGAGACGAAGCAGATCCACGCCGGACAGTCGCCGGACGCCGCCACCAACGCGCGCGCCCTGCCGATCTACCAGACCACGTCCTACACCTTCAACGACACGACGCACGCCGCGAACCTGTTCGGGCTCAAGGAGCTCGGCAACATCTACACGCGCATCATGAACCCGACCCAGGCCGTCGTCGAGGATCGCATCGCGGCGCTCGAGGGCGGCGTCGCGGCGCTGCTGGTCGCCAGCGGGCAGGCCGCGGAGACGCTGGCGTTCTTGAACATCGCCGAGGCCGGCGACCACATCGTCTCCAGCCCCAGCCTCTACGGCGGCACCTACAACCTGCTCCACTACACGCTGCCGAAGCTGGGCATCACCACCACGTTCGTCGAGAACCCAGACGACCCGGAGTCGTGGCGCGCGGCCGTGCAGCCGAACACCAAGCTGTTCTTCGGCGAGTCGATCGCCAACCCGAGGAACGACGTCCTGGACATCGAGGCCGTCGCCAAGGTCGCTCATGAGGTCGGTGTTCCGCTCCTCATCGACAACACCGTCGCGACGCCGTACCTGATCAACCCGCTGGCCTGGGGTGCGGACGTGGTCATCCACTCCGCCACCAAGTACCTCGGCGGTCACGGCACGTCGGTGGCGGGCGTCATCGTCGACGGCGGCACGTTCGACTACGCCCAGTACCCCGAGCGCTTCCCGAATTACAACCAGCCCGATCCGAGCTATCACGGCCTGGTGTACGCGCGTGACCTCGGTGTCGGCTCGGCGTTCGGCGCGAACCTGTCCTTCATCCTCAAGGCGCGGGTGCAACTGCTTCGCGACCTCGGTGCTGCGATCTCGCCCTTCAATGCCTTCCTCATCGCTCAGGGTGTCGAGACGCTGTCGCTGCGGGTGGAGCGTCACGTCGAGAACGCCCAGAAGGTGGCCACCTTCCTCGAGGGACGCGACGAGGTCGAGTCGGTCAACTACGCAGGCCTTCAGTCAAGCCCGTGGTACGCCCTCGGCCAGAAATACGCGCCGAAGGGCACTGGAGCCGTGCTCAGCTTCGAGATCAAGGGCGGGGTCGAGGCCGGTCAGGCCTTCGTCGAGGCCCTCGAGCTGCATAGCCACGTCGCCAACATCGGTGACGTTCGCAGCCTCGTGATCCACCCCGCCTCGACGACGCACTCCCAGCTGTCGGCCGAGGAGCAGCTGGCTGCCGGCGTCACGCCGGGCCTGGTCCGGTTGGCCGTCGGCCTCGAGAACATCGACGACATCCTCGCCGACCTCGACGCAGGCTTCCGGGCAGCGAAGCAGGCCTGATCGGCATGTCCGCCTACGGTCCGCTCTCCTACGAGGGTCCCCCTCCCGCCAGTGGTGCATGGCAGGAGGGGGATCCGGTAGGAGAGCGGCTGTTCGCGGACGTGGGCGCGCTTACCACTGAGTCGGGTGCGTTCCTGCCCGATGTCAGGGTCGCATACGAGACCTGGGGCACCCTCGACGACGAGCGCAGCAACGCGATCTACGTGTGCCACGCACTTACCGGCGACTCGCACGTCGCGGGCATCGCTGGCGATGGGCATGCCACGGCCGGCTGGTGGCACCAGTTGGTCGGCCCGGGGCACCCGGTCGACACCGACCACTGGTTCGTCGTGTGCGCGAACGTCCTCGGCGGCTGCCAGGGCACCACCGGGCCGTCGTCAGCGGCGCCGGACGGCGAACCCTGGGGGAGCCGCTTCCCGGTGATCACGGTCGCCGACATGGTCGAGGTCGAGCGCAGGATCTCCGACCACCTCGGCATCCAGACGTGGGCACTCATGCTCGGTCCGTCGCTCGGCGGCATGCGCGTGCTGGAGTGGATGATCCGCTACCCCGATCGGGTTCGCGGCGGCCTGGTGTTGGGGTCGACGGCCGCTGTGACGGCCGACCAGATCGGCACGCACGCCACACAGTTGGCGGCCATCCAGGCGGATCCTGCCTTCCTGGACGGCGACTACTACGCCGCCGTGCCCGGTGAAGGGCCGCACGTGGGGATGGGGATCGCTCGGCGTATCGCCCACCTCACCTACCGCTGCGAGACCGAGCTCGACCTTCGATTCGGCCGTGATGCCCAGGAGGGGGAGGACCCGTTCGACGGCGGTCGGTTCGCCGTCGAGTCCTACCTTGATCACCACGCCGACAAGCTGGCCCGAAGGTTCGACGCCAACACCTATGTCGCCCTGACGCAGGCGATGAGTCTGTTCGACGTCGGCCGCGACCGAGGCGGGGTCGCTGCCGCCCTCGGGACGATCGAGGCACCGCTCACGGTGGTCGGGATCGACTCCGACCGGCTCTTCCCGATGCGGCTGCAGCAGGAGATCGTCGACCTCGCCCCGGGCGCTGACCGACTGCACGTCCTTCATTCCCCGTACGGGCACGATGGGTTCCTCGTCGAGGACGACCAGGTCGGGATGTTCCTCGGCCATGCTCTGGACCGCGTCCGTCGGCACGACCCCCACTGAACGGGCTGTCCACAGGCCGGGGATTCCCACTGCCGTCCTGACGGGCCTTCGCCTAGCGTCGAGGCGTGCATGCGTTGATCCGAACAGCGAGCCTGTTCCTGGGGGCCCTCGGGCTCACGTTCAACGGCATCGTTGGGCTCGGCCAGTTCGCGCACGCCGCCGATGTGCACGGCGACAACGGCCAGGACCGTTATGTCGGCGGCGGGGGCCTCGTGCTGCCGCGCAGCGTCGATCGCGGCACCCGAACCAAGGTCGCCGCCTGCGCGGACTGCCGCTGGCGGCTGGCGACCCCGTGCGAACTCACCCCGCCGGGGATGGCCTTCCCGGGCCAGTCCGGATGCCTGAGCGTCGCACGGGGCTGCCCGGGGGCCGGCGAGCTCCTTCGGGTGTGGTTCGACGCGGGCGCGGGGTGGAGTGACCTCGGCCTGATCTGCCTCCGTCCGGGCGGGCCGGTGACGGTCGCCCAGTTGACGGGCCACGTGCGTGCGGCCTTCGTGAAGGACCTGCCACCGATCGCGCCCGCGATGTCGCCTCTACGCGGGATCCTCGCGCAGATCCCGGTGTGCTTCGGGGCGGGTCAGCCCGGCGGCGGATTCACGGCGCAGTATCAGGTGCTGGGGGAGACGGTGGACCTCACCGGAGTGCCGCACTGGACGTGGGACTTCGGCGACGGGGCGTCGCTGTCCACGCACGACCCGGGCGGTCAGTTCCCCGTCATGGCGGTCAGCCACGCCTATCGACACGCCGGATTCATGCAGGTTGCCGTTCGGACAGACTGGACGGCATCGTTTCGCGTGGACGGGCTGGGGCCATTCCCCATCACCGAGCCGGTGAGCCAGGCGGCGGCCCTCACCGTGTCGATCGGCGAAGGACGCGCCGTGCTTGCGGTGCGCTAGGCCCCTGAGTGCGCCTTCGCAGCACGGCCGTGGCACAATTGCGGGAATACCGGCCCGTTTCCAAGCCTTGTGCTTGACACGGGCCCTTGTCGTGGGTCTACGCGAGAAAGGCACCACCACCTCGATGCCAAAGACAACAGCCGCTTCCGCGCCTGCCAAGTCCAGCACCACCAAGAAGGCCGTTCCCGCGACCAAGGCCGCGCCGGCCAAGCCGGCTGCCAAGAAGGCTGCTCCGGTGAAGGCGGCTCCCGCGAAGAAGGCTGCTCCGGTGAAGGCGGCTCCCGCGAAGAAGGCCGCTCCGGTGAAGGCGGCTCCCGCGAAGAAGGCAGCTCCTGTGAAGGCGGCTCCCGCGAAGAAGGCTGCTCCGGTGAAGGCGGCTCCGGCGAAGAAGGCGACTCCAGTCAAGGCGGCTCCCGCGAAGAAGGCCGCTCCTGTGAAGGCCGTGGCTGAGAAGCCGGCCGCGGGCGGCAAGAAGGACGCAGCCGCCAAGGGCGAGAAGCTGGTCGAGGTCGTCGAGACGGAGGAGGGCCTGGTCGAGGTCGACATCGACGCGATCGCCGATGTCGACCCTGAGGAGCTTGTCGACGCTGCGGTTCTTGAGGCAGATCTCGAGGCCGACCTCGTGGAGGACCTCGCCGCAGTCGAGGGCGAGGAGACCACCGATACCGAGGGTGAGGCTGCCAAGCACGCGGCCGAGGTCGAGGAGGAGGGCAAGGGCTTCGTCATCTCGGATGTCGACGAGGACGACGCCCCACAGCAGACGGTCATGGTCGCCGGCGCCACGGCAGACCCCGTCAAGGACTACCTGAAGCAGATCGGCAAGGTCTCGCTGCTGAACGCCGAGCAGGAGGTCGAGCTGGCTAAGCGCATCGAGGCCGGCCTGTTCGCCGAGGAGATGCTCAACGAGGCCAAGAAGCTCGACAAGAAGACCCGGCGGGACCTCGAGTGGATCGCCCTCGATGGCCGTCGCGCGAAGAACCACCTGCTGGAGGCGAACCTGCGCCTCGTGGTGTCTCTCGCAAAGCGGTACACAGGTCGCGGGATGCTCTTCCTCGACCTGATCCAGGAGGGCAACCTGGGCCTGATCCGCGCGGTCGAGAAGTTCGACTACACCAAGGGCTACAAGTTCTCGACTTACGCCACGTGGTGGATCCGCCAGGCGATCACGCGCGCGATGGCCGACCAGGCCCGCACCATCCGCATTCCCGTGCACATGGTCGAGGTCATCAACAAGCTGGCCCGAGTGCAGCGGCAGATGCTGCAGGACCTGGGCCGCGAGCCAACGCCCGAGGAGCTCGCGCGCGAGCTTGACATGACCCCCGAGAAGGTCGTGGAGGTGCAGAAGTACGGCCGCGAGCCGATCTCCCTGCACACCCCGCTCGGCGAGGAGGGCGACAGCGAGTTCGGCGACCTCATCGAGGACTCCGAGGCCATCGTGCCGTCGGACGCGGTCTCCTTCACGCTGCTCCAGGAGCAGCTCGAGTCCGTCCTCGACACGCTGTCCGATCGCGAGGCCGGCGTCGTCCGGATGCGCTTCGGACTCACCGACGGCCAGCCCAAGACCCTGGATGAGATCGGCAAGGTCTACGGCGTCACGCGTGAGCGGATCCGGCAGATCGAGTCGAAGACCATGTCCAAGCTCCGTCACCCGTCGCGCTCGCAGGTTCTGCGCGACTACCTCGACTAGCCGACAGCGTCATGGGTGAGCTCGTCCGCGTCGCTGAGATCGGGGCTGCCGACGAACCGGCCAGCGTCCTCGAGGTGACGATGGCCAACGGGGCTCGGCGCAATGCCATGGGTGCGGACCTTCTGGCGCAGTTGTCCGAGGCGCTGGGTTCGGCGGAGGACGCGGGCTGCCGAGCCATGATCGTCCGGGCCGAGCCTGGCGCGACGACGTGGTCGGCCGGATACGACATCGACGAACTGCCCACTGATGGATCGGATCCGCTCACGTGGACAAATCCCTTGGAAGGCTTCCTCCATGCGCTGCGGCAGGCGCCCTTCCCCGTGATCGCCGCAGTCGAGGGTGGTGTGTGGGGAGGAGCCTGCGAGTTCGTGCTGACGTGTGACCTCATCGTCGCCGTGCGCACTGCGACGTTCGCGATCACGCCGGCGCGCCTTGGCGTGCCCTACAACACGGCCGGTGTCGCGCACCTCATCAGTGCTCTCCCGCTCAACATCGCCAGGGAGATGTTCTTCACCGCGGAGCCGATCAGCGCCGAGGCGGCTGCGGGCTTCGGCGTGGTGAGCCGACTGGTCGCGGACACCGCAGAGATGACGTCGACGTCGACGGATCTTGGTCGGCGGATCGCCTCGCTGGCGCCATTGGCCATCCGTGCGATCAAGGGCGAGGTGACCGCACTTACTGATGCGCGCTCACTGACCAGTGATGACTTCGAGCGGCTGACGGCCCTTCGCCGGGCGGCCTGGACGAGCGAGGACTACCAGGAGGGAATCAGCGCCTTCAAAGAGCGCCGCAGCCCGCGCTTCACCGGTCGCTAGGCAGACGCTCCCTAGGAGGTGGCGACGAGGCGGTGGGTCTCGTCGACGATCGCCACGGCCTGCGGCCGAAGGACATCCTCGTGACGATTCCAGTGGTGCGCGCAGAAGAGCAGGTCGGTGCCTCCGGGAAGAACGACACGGACGTATGCCTGAGCGCTGCAGCGGTCGCAGCGGTCAGTTGCGCTCAGGTCGGGCGCGGTCAGTGTCGGGGTCATGTTCCCGGTCCCTCCCAGTCGTGTCGGTCTCAGTAGGTGTATCGGCAGAACTAATGCTGATAACAGTCTCCCATGGACTGGATGTTCCCGATGCACCACGCCGCGGGGTTCGCCCACAGCGAATTCGAGGGGTGAATCGCAGCACAAGCGCACAAGACACGTGTGACACGACCCGCGCAGCGAAGGAGCCGCCCGCGGCGCGGATAGGTTGGGCAGGTGACTGCCAAGCGCTCATCGTCAGCCCGCTCGTCCGACAAGGACGGCACCGCGGGCCGGTATTCAGCCAAGGACCTGGCGGTGCTCGAGGGGTTGGAAGCCGTTCGCAAGCGCCCCGGTATGTACATCGGGTCGAACGATGGACGCGGCCTTATGCACTGCCTCTGGGAGATAGTGGACAATTCGGTCGACGAGGCCCTCGCCGGCCACTGCAAGAAGATCACCGTCGACCTGCACCCGGACGGATCGGTCGAGGTCAGCGATGACGGCCGCGGCATCCCGGTGGACGTCGAGCCCAAGACCAAGCTCACCGGCGTCGAGGTCGTCATGACCAAACTGCATGCCGGCGGCAAGTTCGGCGGAGGGTCCTACACGGCGTCCGGTGGTCTCCACGGTGTAGGCGCCTCAGTGGTGAACGCGTTGTCGTCGCGGATGGATGTCGAGGTGGATCGCGGCGCCAAGATCCACATGATGTCCTTCCGGCGCGGCGTACCGGGCGTGTTCGACGGCGACGACGAGAACGCGGCCTTCTCCCGCAAGAGCGGCCTCAGGGTGGTCGGCACCTGCCCACGCGCGCGTACGGGCACGCGGGTCCGCTTCTGGCCCGATCGTCAGGTCTTCACGAAGGACGCCGAGATCGACCGCGACGCCCTTCGTGAGCGGGCGATGCAGAGCACCTACCTCGTACCCGGCCTGATCATCGTGCTGCGCGACATGCGCGTGGTGGCAGAACCGTGGGAGGAGTCCTTCCAGCACAAGGGTGGCATCGCCGAGTACGTCGGCTACCTGTCCAGCGGTGAGGCCGTCAGCTCGATCATCCGACTCGCGGGGCAGGGGCATTTCCACGAGACCGTGCCCGTCCTCGACGACAAGGGCCACCTCACGCCGCAGGAGGTCGAGCGGACCCTCCACGTCGACATCGCCCTTCGGTGGGACACCGGCTACGACACCACGCTGAAGTCGTTCGTCAACGTCATCGCGACGCCCAAGGGCGGCACGCACGTGGCCGGCTTCGAACGCTCCATCGTCAAGGTGCTCAACGACCAGCTGCGGGTGGCGAAGGTCCTGCGCGCGAGCGAGGACAACATCGCCAAGGATGACGTCATGGAAGGGCTGACGGCGGTCGTCGCTGTCCGTTTGGCCGAGCCGCAGTTCGAGGGCCAGACCAAGGAGATCCTCGGCACTCCCGCGGCGGCCCGCATCGTCGGCAACGTCGTCGCCAAGGAGCTCACCTCCTGGATCGCCTCGCCTCCGCGCGGTGACAAGTCCTCCGTTCGCGCCGTGCTCGACAAGACCGCAAATGCGATGCGGGCGCGGGTTGCTGCCCGAGCACATCGCGATGTGCAACGACGCAAGACGGCGCTGGAGTCTTCCGCACTGCCCGCCAAGCTTGTGGACTGTCGCAGCGACGACGTCGAACGCACCGAACTGTTCATCGTTGAGGGCGACAGCGCGCTCGGCACCGCGAAAACGGCGCGGAACTCCGACTTCCAGGCGCTGCTGCCGATTCGCGGCAAGATCCTCAACGTCCAGAAGTCCTCACTGGCCGACATGCTCAAGAATTTCGAGTGCGCGTCGATCATTCAGGTCATCGGGGCCGGATCGGGCCGGACGTTCGACCTCTCACAGGCGCGATACGGCAAGGTCATCTTGATGTCCGATGCCGACGTCGATGGCGCGCACATCCGGTGCCTGCTGCTCACGCTCATCCATCGCTACCTGAAGCCCCTGCTCGATGAGGGTCGGGTCTTCGCCGCCGTTCCGCCGTTGCACCGGCTTGAGATCGTGAACCCCGGCAGCAAGGCCAACGAGGTCGTCTACACGTACTCCGACGCGGAGATGCATGCCGTGCTGAAGGACGCCGAGAAGCGTGGCCGGCGGGTCAAGGAACCGGTGCAGCGCTACAAGGGCCTGGGTGAGATGGATTCGTCGCAACTGCGCGAGACCACGATGGATCCATCTCATCGCACGCTTCGACGGATCACGATGACCGACGCGGCAGACGCGGGGCAGGTCTTCGACCTGCTGATGGGCTCGGACGTGGCGCCTCGCAAGGACTTCATCGTCGAGGGTGCCGCCGGGCTGGACCGCGACCGAATAGACGCCTGACGAATCACTGGCGCGCGGGACCGTAGGTAGGCTCAGAGCATGCCGCTATCCCGTACCGCGACACTGCAGCCCTTCCCACAGGAAGCCTTCGAGGACGTGACGACCGGCAATCGGGAGTACGCGGCGGAATACGTCTCGGCCGGCCCTTCGGGCTGGGCTGCTAGAGGACTGGCCGTCGTCACCTGCATGGACTCGCGGATCGACCCCTTGCGAGTACTGGGAATGTCGCCGGGTGACGTCAAGATCCTTCGCAACGCGGGGGCCCGCGTGACTGACGACGTCCTTCGCACGCTCGTTCTGGCCACCTATCTGCTGGGCGTCACTCGAGTGCTAGTGATGCCTCACACCGACTGCCGGATGGCCACCGGCGAGGAGGCCGATATCCATGCGCTCATCGCCGAGAAGTTCGGTGTCGACACACGAAGTGTTGAGATCAGGACGGTGACCGACCAAGTCTCCGCCCTTATCACCGATGTCGTCCGCGTGCGCGCGTTCCCACTGCTGCCGGACAGCCTGATCGTGGCGGGCGCGATCTTCGACGTAGCTTCCGGATTGCTCCGGCCCATGGACGTCTAGCGGGCGCAGGGCGCACCTCACGAGTCACTACTAGGGTCGCAGCATGGATATCGGCACAACGCTGAACCTGGCCCTCGCCAACCTCACGTCACCACCCCTGCTGGCATTCGTGCTGGGCGTGGTGGCGGTCGCGGTGCGTGCCGATCTGAGACTGCCGGATGCGGTCTACCAGGCAACGAGCATGTACCTGCTTCTGGCCATCGGCCTCAAGGGTGGTGTCGCCCTGCGGGTGTCCGCGCCGGGCGAGGTTGCCGTTCCCATACTGATCACGATCGCCCTCGGCATCGCCGTTCCGGTAGCCGCTTTCTTCGTGTTGCGGTGGATGACGCGACTACCCGTGGTCGACAGAGGGGCGATGGCGGCGCACTACGGCTCCACGTCGTTGGTGACGTTCACCGCGGCCCTCGTGTTCCTCGAGGCGGCCGACATCAGCTACGAAGGCTACGTCGCCACGCTCCTCACGGTGCTCGAGATCCCGGGCATCATCGTGGGGCTGACCCTCGCCGGGACGGCGCGCGCGACCGGTGCTGGCTGGGGTGCCTCGCTGCGAGAGGTGGTATTCGGACGATCGGTCGTGCTTCTGGGTGGCGGGCTGCTCATCGGACTGATCACCGGCCCGGTCGGGTACGAGCGCGTCCAGCCCTTCTTCGGCGATCTCTTCACGGGGGTGCTGACATTGTTCCTGCTGGAGATGGGAGTACTGGCGGGTAGACGCCTGGGAGCCGTGCGAGACGCTGGCGCCGGGCTCTTCGCGTTTGCGGTTATCTTCCCGGTGGCCGCGGGGACTGCGGGCATCGTCGGCGGCTATCTCGCCGGGATGTCCACCGGCGGAGCCACAGTCCTTGGCGTCCTGTGTGCAAGCGCCTCGTACATCGCGGCACCCGCAGCAGTCCGGCTGGCACTTCCCGACGCCCAGCCGGGGATCACACTGACCACAAGCCTTGGAATCACGTTTCCGTTCAACCTCGTCATTGGAATCCCCCTATATCTGGTCATCGCGCAGGCATTGTCCGGACGGCTGGGCTGAGAAGTGAGGCAACATGACACCCCAGGGTGATGTCATCTGCTTTGTCATCGTCGCGGAAGCCGTGCTCGAGTCGCGGCTTCTCGCCGGGCTCGCGGCATGCGGTGCCCGCGGCTGGACGGTCACGGCCGCACGTGGTGAGGGCCCCCGCAACCGCCGAGTCAGCGAGGTTGAGGGCGGAAATGTGCGTGTGGAAACGCTGGTCTCACCAACCGTCGCGGAACGAATCTGGGCCATGCTGTCGGAGGATTACTTCCCGCACTACGCGGTGACGGCCTGGACGGTCGACGTCGTGGTGGCGCGGCACGAGCGCTATACCTGACCAGGGTCGGGGCGCAGCCGAGCCACCGCTCAGCCGTTCGGCCGCACTTTGGCGTACGGCTCGCCGCCGATGCCCCAGTCGTCGGGGCTCACCTCGTAGATGGCGACTCGCACGCGAGCGTGATCGGTCCCGAGCGCGTCGTGGACGGCCTCGGTGAGCTTCTTGATGAGGTCGTGCTTCTGCTCGACGGTGCGACCTTCGACCATCGTTACTTGGACGAGTGGCATGAGTGGCTCCTGATGGGTCTAGATGATGGTCAGACGCAGGCGATCTCGACGGTGCCGAGACGATCGATTCGGGCGACGATGCTGTCACCGGGCTGGACGGCAACGGCCTCCGTGAGGGCGCCACACATCACCACGTGGCCGGCCTTGAGGCCATGTCCACGCAACGCCAGCTTGCGCACCAGCCAGGCGACGGCACCTGCCGGATGCCCCATCACCGCAGCACCTGCCGCCGTGTGCATGAGCTGTCCGTTCTTCTCGAGCGTGGCCCCGACGAGGCGGAGGTCGAATCCGCGCGGATCGACGCCCTGGCCGCCGAGCACGAAGCCTGCGCATGAGCAGTTGTCGGCGATGACGTCCTGGTAGGTGAACTTGTAGCCGGTGAACCGCGAGTCGATGACGTCGACCGCCGCGAAGACCAGGTCGGTGGCGGCGAGCACGTCGCGTGCGGTGACCTGCGGTCCGTCCAGGTCCTTCTTCAGCAGGAAGGCGATCTCCACCTCGCAACGCGGCTGGATGAACCGCGAGCAGACGAGAGGCTCGCCCACGTCGATCTGCATGTCGTCGGTGAGGAAGCCGCTCAGCGGCTCCCCGACGTTCATCTGCTGCTGCTTGGCCTTGCTCGTCAGTCCCGTTTTGGCCCCGACGACCCGCTGCCCAGCGTCCACGCGGGCCTGTACGACCGCATCCTGGATCTCGTAGGCGGTGACAGGGTCGAGGTCCGGCCAGGTGTTGGTCAGGGGCTGGATGCCGTGAACGTTGGTGGCGGCTTCGATCAGCGTGCGCGCCAGGAGTTCCTTGTCGATCGGCTCAGACATCTGCAACCTCAGCTTCCGCGTGCTTGCGCGCCAGTTCGAGCGCGACGTCGATGATCATGTCCTCTTGGCCGCCGACGACCTGGCGGCGTCCGAGCTCGAGCAGGATCTCGGCCTGCGACACGTTGTAGCGCTTGGCCGCCCGCTCTGCGTGGAGGAGGAACGACCCGTACACGCCGGCGTAGCCGAGGATCAGGCCGGCGCGGTCGATGACCTGCTGGCGTGGCATGAGCGGGCGAACGACCTCCTCGGCCAGGTCCATCAGCGCCAGCGGGTCGACACCCGTGCTGATGCCGTACTTGTCGCTGACGGCCGCGAGGATCTCGGTGGGGCAGTTGCCCGCGCCGGCGCCCAGGCCTGCGGATGTTCCGTCGAGGTTCTTGGCACCCTCCTGGAACGCGGCGATCGAGTTGGACACCGCCATGGCGAGGTTGTTGTGGGCGTGCACGCCGAGGGGGACGTCGAGGGCCTGGACGAGCGCGTTGACGCGGACCTTGACGTCCTCGGTGGTCATCGCGCCGGCGGAGTCGGCGATGTAGATGGTGTCCGCGCCGTAGGACTGCATGAGCAGCGCCTGCTCGACCAGTCCCTCGGGGGAGTTCATGTGGGCCATCATCAGGAAGCCGATGGCCTCCATGCCCAGGCCCTTGGCGACCTTGATGTGCTGCTCGGTGATGTCCGCCTCGGTGCAGTGCACGGCGATGCGGGCGACCTGCACACCCATCTCGTTGACCTCGCGCAGGTCGTCGGCCAGGCCGATGCCGGGCAGCAGGAGGCAGGCGATCTTCGCGTTCTGGGTGACCTCGCAGGCCTTCGCGATGAGCTCCTTCTCGGGCACCGCACTGAAGCCGTAGTTGAAAGAGGAGCCGCCCAGGCCGTCGCCGTGGGCGATCTCGATGACCTGGACGCCGGCGCGGTCGAGGCCCTGGACGATCTTGATGACGTCCTCGTTGTGGTACTGGTGGCTGATGGCGTGCGAGCCGTCCCGCAGCGTGGAGTCGATGAGCCGGTAGTCCGTGGTGGTCATGCCGAAGCTCCTTGCGTGCGATGGGCGGCGACGGCCTCGCCGACGCGCTGGGCGGCGGCGGTCATGATGTCGAGATTGCCCGCGTAGGGCGGCAGGTAGTCCCCTGCGCCCTCGACCTCGAGCAGGACCACGGCGCGGTGGGGAACCTCGCCGCCGGGAGTCAGGAACGGCCCCTCCTCGATCACCGGCTGGTTCTTCAGGTGGTAGCCGGGCACGTACTGCTGCACCGCCTTCTCCATCTCGTACACCGACGCGATGACCGCATCGTGGTCGCTGCCCTCCGGCAGGGCCCCGAAGACCGTGTTGCGCATCATGATCGGCGGCTCGGCCGGATTCAGGATGATGATCGCCTTGCTGTACGTCGCACCGCCGATCTCGCGCAGCGCCGTCGAGGTGGTCTTGGTGAACTCGTCGATGTTCTGACGGGTGCCGGGGCCGGCCGACTTGGACGCGACGGTCGACACCATCTCGGCGTACGGCAGGTGCTCAATCGCCCGACGGATCGCGAACACCATCGGCGTCGTCGCCTGACCGCCACACGTGACCATATTGATGTTCGGGGCGTCCAGGTGCTCCATCAAGTTCACCGCGGCGATGACCTTCGGGCCGATGGCCGCGGGCGTCAGGTCGACGGCCGTGATCCCGGCATCCTGGTACGCCTGCGCATGCGCGACGTGGACGTACGCGCTGGTCGCGTCGAAGACCATGTCGATCTCGTCCGCATGATCGAGAACCCACTGCGGACCCTCATGCGGCCCGGCGATGCCCAGCTTGCGGGCACGCGCGAGACCGTCGCTCTTCGGATCGATGCCCACGAGGGCCACCAGCTCGAGGGGGGAGCCCTCCGCGTTCAGCAGCTTGATCATCAGGTCCGTGCCGATGTTGCCGGAACCGAGGATGGCGCATCTCATCGTCATCGTGCCTACTCCTTCGCCATGCGGATGGTGATGGGGCCGAGCCGGTCGAATTCGGCTCGGAAGACATCACCGGGGCTGACAGGAACCATGGCGTGCAGCGCGCCGGTCATGATCACGCTGCCGGCCGGCAGCGTGACGCCCATGGGTGCGAGGGTGTTCGCCAGCCAGGCGACCGCCGCCATGGGATCGCCGAGGGCGGCGGCTCCAGCGCCGGTGGCGATCACCTCACCGTTGCGGGTGAAGACCATGCCGACGAGGCGCGGGTCGATGCCGTCGACCGGTACCACCTGGCTGCTGAGGGCGATTGCACCGTTGCTTGCCAGGTCGGCGACCGTGTCGGCGAGCTTGATCCTCCAGTCCTTGATCCGTGAGTCGACGATCTCCAGCGCTGCGACGAGGCCACGGGCCGCGCGGCTGGCATCGGCCGGCGTGCAGTACGGGCCGCCGAGATCCTCGGCCAGGATGACGCCGATCTCGGCCTCGATGCGCGGGGAGATGAAGCGGTCGACCGGGATCTCGATCCCATCGCTGTAGACCGTCGAGGCGAACACCGGTCCGAAGTCGGGGGAGTCCACTCCGAGAAGCTGCTGCATGGCGGCCGACGTCAGCCCGAGCTTGTAGCCAGAGATCGTCTCACCGTCGTCCATGAGCATCCGTACGAGGTGCGTCTGGATGGCGTAGCCGTCCTCCATCCCGAGGTCCGGCATGGACTCGGTGAACGCGGCAATCGGCTGCCGGTCCCGGCGGGCCGTGTAAAGGGCGGTGGCGAAGGCCCTCGCCTGCTCGTCGGTCACGATGACCGTCATGGTTGCTGCCTTTCGTTCGTCGGGGGTCGGTATCCAAGCCTTCGTGAGATCGCGGCGGCCGCGTCCATGCATGGACGGGAGTAACGCTTCAGGGAATCGCGGGTCAGGTCCTCGGTCGGAACGACGACCGAGATGGCTGCCACGACGGCGCCGTCGGCATCGTGGATCGGCGCCGCCACGCTGCCGACCTCGGACTCCGTCTCGCTGAAGTTCTCCGCCCAGCCGCGTTCGCGGATCTCCGCGAGTTGCGCCCGCAGCACGGCGGGGTCTGCCACGGATTGCTCCGTGCGGGTCGCCAGGTCCCAGCCGTCGAGCAGCACGTCGAGTTGCTCGACCGGCAAAAAGGCCAGCAGCAGCTTCCCGGACCCGGTGCAGTTCGCCTCGAAGCGATGCCCGATCCGGCCGAACATGCGCAGTGTGGCAGCGGTCTCCCTGCGCTCGACGTAGACGACCTCACGACCGTCGAGGACGGACACCTGAACGGCCGCCTTTGTCGCTGCGCGCAACTGGTCCATCACCGGGACGCACACCTCGTGCAGCACGCTGTAGGTCGAGACGGACCGGCCGAGCACGTACATCGCGAGCCCGAGGCGGTACGCCCCGGTGCGCGGATCCCGCTCCAGGAGCCGCTCCTCGGTGAGGGTGTTGAGCAGGCGGTGGGCAGTGCTCTTGCCCAGCCCGAGGCGGCGCGCGGCCTCGGTGACACCCATCTCCTGACGGTCCCCGGCGAACTCCTTGAGCAGTCGGGCGGCGCTGGCCACGCTCGACAGGCTGGAGTGGTGGCGGTGCACGGTGGGGTCAGTGCTGGCACTGTCCGACCGCTCTGGCTGCATGTCTCAGGACGCTAGCAGCGCCCTTCCCGCATCGCGGGAAGCGTTTCATCCTGCGGAACGCCAGTTCCCGAGTACCGGGCGGGACGGGCGCTTTAGCCGTTTCCCGGAGGGTGTTCGATCCAGCCAGCACAATGTCGGCGGGAGGTGCGGTGGCAGTCGTGGTCTGGCTCGACGAGGTGAGCGCCGCTGACGCGCCCGAGGTCGGCGGAAAGGCGGCGAGCCTCGGGGAACTGATCGCCGCAGGGCTGCCCGTGCCGCCGGGATTCGCGGTGACGACCACCGCCTACACCAGCAGCCGGGATACTGCCGGGCACGGACGGGACATCGCGACCCTGCTCGCCGGCGTAGACAGTCAAGACCTGGACGCGCTCTCGCGCGTGAGCCAGTCCGTTCGGAGCATCGTGGCCGAGTTCCCCATCCCCGATCAGGTCGAGGCAGCGATCCGGAGCGCCTACGCAAGACTCGGGTCGCAGGCCGGGGACCTGCTGCTGCCGGTCGCGGTGCGGTCGTCGGCACGAGGGGAGGACTCGTTGGATGCCTCTTTCGCTGGCGAGCACGACACCTTTCTGTGGCTGACGGGTGCCGACGACGTGATCGAGGCGGTGCGTCGATGCTGGACGAGCCTGTTCACCGACCGCGCCGTGTCCTACCGGGCGGAGATGGGTCTTGAGCACTCGAGCCTCGCCATGGGCGTGGTGGTCCAGGCGATGGTCCGTCCAACGAGTGCCGGAGTCGCGTTCACGCTCAATCCGAGCAACGGGGATCGATCCGTCGTGGCCATCGATTCCGCCTGGGGCTTCGGTGAGGGTGTCGTGTCAGGCGAGGTGACTCCCGACAGCTTCCTCGTCGACAAGGTCATGAACGCGATCGTCTCGCGAGTGGTGTCCACCAAGGAGCACGAGTTCGTGCTCGTCGACGGAGACAGGGTTGCGCGTGCGGACCTCGCCCCTGAGCGCGCATCGACGTCCAGCCTGACCGACGAGCAGGTGATGGAGATCGCCGGGCTGGCGCGGCGCGCCGAGCGCCACGCTCGCTGTCCGCAGGATGTCGAGTGGGCCCTCGTGCGCGGCGCCGACGGTGAGTCGAGCATCGTCCTGCTCCAGACAAGGCCCGAGACCGTGTGGAGTCGCTTGGACACCGATGGCGTGGCCGGCGCGCGGTCCGATGACCGGATGTCTAGCATCGTCAGCACGCTGCTGTCCCCTCTGCACGCGCAACAGGAGGACTGACTACTCGTCTGCTCGTCAACCAGGCCAGTTCGGGAGAGTGCATGGCACGCAGGTTCCGCAGTCCGTTCGAGGTGGAGACGCCACCCGGGGCGGACGGCTGGGCTGGGATGTACTCGTATTCATCGCTCTTCAGTGAGGGACGCAAGCGTTACGAGGACTCGGCGTTCTGGTTCCAGGATGGCGTGCACTGGCCCGAGCCCCTGCCACCGTGGGACGCGACCCTCGTCGAGTACGCGATGGCATCGCTGTCGCAGTACAACAGCCGGCACCTGATGATGCCGTCGTCGAACGGCATCGACTTCCGGATCCTGAACGGCTACGTGTACTTGTCTCCCGTGGCCGTGCCCGCGGACGAGGTCGCCGCCCGGATCCCGGAGTTCGTGGACCGGGCTGGGCACTACTTCGACAACTGGGACGACCTTTACGCGAACTGGATGGGCAAGGTCCAGGCGCTTGTCCTGGAACTGCAGTCCCTCGACTTCGCCGTGCTGCCGGACGTCGAGGACGCCGAGCGGGTCGTTCGATCGGGTGCGGGCTCCGGCTCGGGCTTCGATCTGCTGGTTGCCTACCGGCGTCTGCTCGATCTGGCACACCTGCTGTGGCAGTACCACTTCGAGTTCCTGAACCTGGGCTATGCCGCGTACCTGGACTTCTTCGGCTTCTGCAAGCAGGCATGGCCGAGAATCCCCGATCTGGCGATCGCGAAGATGGTGGCCGGTGTCGAGGTCGACCTGTTCAGGCCCGACGAGGAGTTGAAGCGGCTGGCCCGACTGGCCGTCGAGCTCGGGCTGACCGAGAACTTCAGCGGCGACCGGCCCTATGCGGTATTCGCAGCGATGGCAGCCAGTGAAGCCGGGCGGACGTGGATCGCCTCCTATGACGAGTGCTCGGAGCCGTGGTTCAACTTCTCCACGGGCTCGGGTTTCTACCACTCCGACCGGATCTGGAACGAAAGCCCTGAAGTGCCACTCGATTTCATTCGCAGCTACGTCGGCCGGCTCCTGCGCGGTGAGTCGATCGAACGACCGGTGGAAGCGATCGCCGGCGAGCGGAAGAGACTGGTCGACGAGTACAGCGAATTCCTTGTCGACGACTCCTCCCGGTGGGCGTTCCAGCAGAAGCTCGAACTCGCCCGCACAGTTTTCCCCTACGTGGAGAACCACAACTTCTATGTCGAGCACTGGAGCCATTCGGTGATCTGGCGCAAGATGCGCCAGTTGGGGCAGCTCCTCGCGGATCAGGGGTTCTGGCCCCATGCGAACGACGTCTTCTTCCTCAAGCGCACGGAGGTCGAGGAGGCGCTGTGGGACTACTACGTCGCGTGGGCCACGCCGACAAGCGCTGCCGGGCCTGCCCATTGGCCGGAGATCGTGGAGGAACGGCGGCGTGTCCTGAAGGCCCTGCGCGGCTGGAAGCCGGATCCGGCGCTCGGCCGCCCGCCATCGGTCGTGACCGAGCCGTTCACGATCATGCTGTGGGGCATCACGTCGGAGAGCATCAGTGGATGGCTCGGCGGTGCGGATGAGGTCGAGGGACAGCTCACTGGCTTCGCGGCATCGCCCGGCCTTGCGGAGGGCATCGCACGCGTCATCTTGTCGGCCGACCAGATCGGCGAGGTGCAGGAGGGGGAGATCCTCGTTGCGCCCCTGACTGCTCCCAGCTGGGCGCCGCTGTTCGGCACGATCGCCGCAACGGTGACGGATACCGGCGGGATCATGAGCCACGCGGCCATCGTGTGCCGGGAGTACGGCCTGCCCGCGGTCACCGGGACGGGCCGGGCGACGACAACCATCACGACTGGCATGCGCCTTCGGGTTGACGGGGCCCGCGGGATCGTGACGATCCTCGACTAGGTTGGACCGGTCGTTGCCATCTGGCCAAGGAGAGCGCATGTCACGCCCCGTTCGGGTAGCAGTCGTCGGCTCGGGTCCCTCGGGGATGTACTCCGCGGACGCGCTGGTCAACCAGACCGAGATCCCGGTCGAGGTCGACGTCATCGATCGGCTGCCGGTGCCCTTCGGGCTGGTCCGCTATGGCGTTGCACCCGATCACCTCAGCATCCGCTCCGTCCGCGACACCTTGAACAAGACACTCGACAAGCCGGGTGTCCGCTTCCTGGGGAATGTCACCGTGGGTCGCGATGTGAGCCTGGCCGAGCTGCACGACTGCTACGACGCGATCATCTTCAGCTACGGAGCCTCGCGTGATCGTCGCCTCGGCATCGCAGGGGAGGACCTCGCCGGAAGCGTCGCCGCCACCGACCTCGTCGAGTGGTACTGCGGGCATCCCGACGCCGACCGGGGCACCTTCGAGGCACTCCTTCCCACCACCACCAGCGCCGTGGTCGTGGGCGTGGGCAACGTCGCAGTCGACGTGACCCGTGTGCTGGCCAAGACGGTCGGCGAACTCGATCACACCGACATGCCGCAGTACGTCTTCGACACCCTCGCCCAGTCCCAGATCACCGACATCCATGTGCTCGGTCGTCGCGGTCCAGCGCAGGCAGCCTTCACCACCAAGGAACTGCGCGAGCTCGGCGAGCTTGCTGAGGCGGACATCATCGTGTCGCCGGCAGATCTCGAACTCGATGACGCGAGCCGCGCAGCGGCGGACGCGGACCGGGCAGTGCTGCGCAATGTCGAAGTCATGCGAGAGTGGTCCACACGCGAGCCCACGGGAAAGCCTCGTCGCATCCACCTGCACTTCTTCGCGCGGCCGCACGAGCTGCACGGCCATGGTCGAGTGGAGACGGTGGTGGTCGAGCGGACGGCGCTCACGCCGGAGGGCTCGGCCGCCGGCACGGGAGAGTTCTTCGACCTTGCCGGGAATCTCGTCGTCCGCAGCGTCGGGTACCGCGGCACCGCGATCGACGGCGTGCCGTTCGACTCCGGCCGTAACGTGATCCCGCACGCCGACGGGCGCATCCAGATCGACGGCGCAACGGTCCCCGGAGAGTACGTCGCAGGCTGGATCAAGCGAGGTCCCACGGGCATCATCGGAACGAACAAGAAGGATGCCGCGGCAACGGTCGTCTCGCTCCTGGCCGACGCCGCGTCGGGCGCCCTTCCCGAGCCGACATCGCCCGGGGGCGTCGATGCCCTCCTTGCGGATCGTGGCGTGGTAGTCGTCTCGACTGACGGCTGGCGGGCCATCGACCAGGCTGAGAGGGACCTCGGTGCCACGCGCGGCCGCGATCGGACAACGATCCATGACCGCGACGCACTCATCGCGGCGAGCGGGTCGTAGTCGGCTAGTTCCAGTCGACTACAGGCACCAGGGCGACGCAGGTCCACGCCACACCTGGCACGGCTTCCTTGCCACACGACTCAAGCCGATCGCGTTCGAGGGCGCGCGCAACGATCGACGCATGCCACGCGCGGCCGTCGATGTGCCGGACTTCGAGCTCGACGCTGCGCACGGTCTCGGGCATCGACAGGGGCGGGCGCCCTGCCCTCGCGACACCGTCGGTGACTCGAAGGACGTCCAGGGCATCGACATCGTCGAGGCCATACGTGCGCTGAACTTCGATGGCCGCCACCTGTGACGGCGGGAGCAGCGAGCTACGACCTCTCAGGTGGTCGAGGTCGGCCTCGTAGCGACCGGCTCCCTCGTGCACCCTCAGTGCGGACTCCACGTCGAGTCGACCGTGCACGGCGCCCAACGGCAGCGTGAGCGCGACGGGGGCGAAGCGGTGACCGCCGATGTGGCTGCACTCCCACACGTCTGGGCGTGCCGAAGCATCGATGCGGGCCATGACCTCGGACACGAGCGCGCGACCGTGCACCGCGCAGCAGCGATCGCGACCGCTATGGGTGCAGATGAACATGACCGGTGTCTGGACGATCTTTCCGAACGCCGGAAGACTGCCCTGGCCGATCGCGCTGAGGTCCCAGTCCATCAGCGGTGCCAGCGACTCGACCTCCGCGTGCCGCATGAGCAGACCTCCGGACATCGACCGGGCGACCCACACGTGTCGGCTGGCCGACTGCGACCGATCCGGCCGATCGCCATGGCGGGCCAGCAGGACCGACACGCCGGTGCCCTTGTGCCGACCCAGGTGCTCGGCCAGAGCTCGGTCGAGCCGGCTGTCGGTCAGCGCATCACGGCCCCACGGCCCTGGCTGCTCGATGACCATCCAGGCTGTTGCGTACGGCGCCGTACCCGCCAGCGGTTCGTGGGCATCGAGGGCGTCGAGCGAGCAGCTGGTCACAGGACGCCGCCCAGCCCGCCCATAGGAGCGGCAGCGGGAGTGCCGGTGCCGTCGCGGCGCGGGTCGAGGTCGGGCAGGGGGATGGGCACGCCCGAGGCGGTCGCCGCCCTGGCCGGGCCGTTGCCGACCCACGCGAGCAGCAGGCGATCCTCACCCGAGCGGAACTTGTGGCAGCGCACGCCGCCGGTGGCTCGGCCCTTGGCCGGGTAGTCCGCAAGGGGCGTCACCTTGACCGTGCCGGCATCCGTCCCGGGCAGGGCTGCCGCGCTGCCCGCCACCGTGACCACGACGGCGGCCGGCGTGGGGATGAAGGCGTTGAAGGCGACCACCTCGGCGCCCTTGCTGAGCTTGACGCCCGCCATGCCCGTTGCTGCACGGCCCTGCGGACGCACGCTGGAGGCCGGAATGCGGAGGAGCTGCGCGTCGGAGGTGGTGAACACCAGTTCCGCGGACTCCGCGTCGGACTCCGTGAGCCGCGCGGCCCCGACGACACGGTCGCCCTCGTCGAGACGGATCACCTCCCACGAGTCCTTGTTCTGCAGGGAGTCCGCAACAACGCGCTTGACGACGCCCATGGCCGTGGCCAGGGCCAGCCCGCCGCCTTCGTCGAGGGAGGTGAGCGCGAGCGCCGACTCACCGCGGGGCAGATCGACGAAAGCGCCGAGTGGCGCACCTGCCGAAAGGGCTGGAACGCCTGACACTGCAGGGATTGCCGGCAAGTCGAGTGCGCTGAGGCGGACCACGCGGCCGGCGGTGGTGACCAGGCCGAACTCGCCGCGAGTCGTGCCGGGGATCGCACTGATGATGACGTCGTGCGTAGACCGCTGCTCGTGGTCGGTGTCGCCAGCGGCCGAAGTGTCAGAGGTGCGGGCCAGCAGTCCGGTGCTGGACAGCAGGATCACGCACGGCTCGTCGTTCACCTCGAGTGGCACGCGAGCGACGACGGGCGAGGTGGAGCCCTCCATGAGGAGCGTACGACGCGGCGTGGCGTGCGCCTGCGCGACGGCGGAGATCTCATCCCCGACGGTCGCTCGCAGAACGGTGTCGTCCTCGAGGATCGAGTTGAGGGCATCGATCTCGCGACGCAGCTCGTCGCCTTCCTTCTCCAACTCGATCCGCGAGAACTTCGTAAGGCGACGAAGGGGCATGTCGAGGATGTACGTCGCCTGCACATCCGAGAGGTCGAAGACGGCGATGAGGCGCTCCTTCGCCGAGGAGGCGTCGTCGGACTCGCGGATCAGCTGGATGACCTCGTCGATGTCGAGGATCGCGATGAGCAGGCCTTCGACCAGGTGCAAGCGGTCCAGCGCGCGTGCCTTCCGGTACGCGCTGCGGCGGCGAACGACGACAAGGCGATGGTCCAGCCAGACGCGGAGCATCTGCACCAGGCCCATCGTCTGCGGCTGGCCCTCGACGAGGGCGACCGCGTTGACGTTGACGGTGTCCTCCATCGGCGTCAGCTTGAACAGGTGCTCGAGGACCGCCTCAGGGTGGAAGCCGTTCTTGATCTCGATGACCAACTGCAGACCGCTCTCACCATCAGTGAGGTCGACCACGTCGGAGATGCCCTGCAACTTCTTACTCTGCACCGCGTCCTTGATGCGATCGATGATCCGCTCGGGACCGATGTTGTAGGGCAGTTCGGTCACGACGATGCCGCGGCGTCGCGGCGTGATCTGCTCGACCCGTGTGCGGGCGCGTACCCGGAACATCCCGCGTCCGGTCTCGTAGGCGTCGCGGACGCCGTCGAGGCCCACGATGACGCCGCCGCCGGGGAAGTCGGGCCCGGGGATGAAGGTCATGAGGTCGGCGAGGGTGGCGTCGGGATGCTGAAGCAGGTGACGGGCCCCGTTGAGCACCTCACCGAGGTTGTGCGGGACGAGGTTCGTCGCCATGCCGACCGCGATGCCGGAGGCGCCGTTCACCAGCAGGTTCGGAATGGCCGAGGGCAGCACTGCCGGCTCGGTCTCACGGCCGTCGTAGTTGGGCGAGAAGTCGACGACGTCCTCGTCGAGTCCCGCGGTCATGTCCATCGCCGGGGCGGCGAGCCGTGCCTCCGTGTAGCGCATCGCCGCCGGGCCGTCGTCCGGCGAGCCGAAGTTGCCGTGACCGTCCACGAGAGGCAGGCGCAGCGAGAACGGCTGTGCCATGCGTACCAGGGCGTCGTAGATCGCCGAATCGCCGTGCGGGTGCAGGCGACCCATGACCTCGCCCACCACCCGGGCGCTCTTGACATGGCCACGATCGGGCCGCAGGCCCATCTGGGCCATCTGGTACAGGATGCGCCGCTGGACCGGCTTCAGCCCGTCGCGGGCGTCGGGAAGAGCGCGAGCGTAGATGACCGAGTAGGCGTACTCAAGGAACGAGCCCCGCATCTCCGCCGAGACGTCGATGTCGACGATCCGGCCGTCGCCCGGGCTTTCGGCGGGGCGACTGGTGCGGCGGGCCATGCGCGGTCTCCTTGAGCCCTAACGGGCCTGGTCGTGCGGGCAGGTGCGGTCCGATTCTCCGGCTCAGCGGGGTGGCGGGCCTGCTCCGACACGGCTGACGGCCTCGCCGGCCAGTGCCAGGGCGGCCGCCAGGGCGTCTCCGAGTGGTGCACCTGCCAGCCAGGCGGGCAGGAAACCGGCCGCGAAGGCATCCCCGGCTCCGGTGGTGTCGATGACGTCGACGGGTCTGGCGGGGAGTTCGAGTCGTTCTTCCGCGGTGATGGCGACTGCCCCTCGCGGCCCGAGCTTGATCACCACGTTCGGAACGAGGTCGTGGAGCACGGACAGTGCGTGATCCGGGTCGTCGGTTCCGACGAGAACAGCGGCCTCGGCCGCGTTTGCGAAGAGGACGTCGATGACCGGCAGGAGCGAATTCACGAGGTCGACGCAGGGCTCCAGGGGACCGACGGAAGCCGCGTCGAGGCTCGTCGTGCAGCCGAGTTGATGTGCGAGGTCGAGCGCGGCCAGTCCTGCTGCACGGCTGGCCGGATTGAGGATCGTGTAGCCCGAGAGGTGCATGTGGTCGACGTGCTCGCCCAGCAGGGCCGTCACGATCTCGGGCGTGAGCAGCGAGTTCGCGCCTGGGTCGGGGAACATCGTGCGTTCGCCGCTTCCGTCGACGATCACGATGCACGTGCCGGTGGGCCGCTCAGTCGCACGGTGGATGCGGCAGTCGACGCCTACCCCACGAAGGCCCGCCGTGAGCGCGGCGCCGAAGGCGTCAGAACCCACCGAGCCGATGTACGCCACGGGAACGCCGACGGCTCCGAGCCAGGCAGCCGTGTTCGCCCCGCTGCCGCCGGGCTGCAGGCTGATGGCCGCTGGAGTGTCGCTGGCGTAGACGATGTCGGAGTCGATCCTTGCCGTCACATCCATCATCGCGTCGCCGATGACCGCCACACGTGCGCGCCCGGGCAGGCTGTGGGTCATCGTCAGCTCACGCCGCTTCCAGCGTCGGTGGTGGCGATGCGCGCGGCGAGTTCGGCATTGCGGACGATGATGCGCTCGTTGACCATCAGGCTGGCACCGTGCGTGGCCCGGTGGAAGTGGTCGAGCAGGAACGGCGTCACGTCCTTGCCGCGGATGTTGCGGGCCGCCGCGAGACGCAGCCCCTCCTCAAGCACCTGGTCGTGCAGGTCAGGATCGAGCTGCTCGGCCTCGGGCAGAGGGTTCGCAACGACCAGCGCGGCCGGGATGCTCAGGGCGGATCGCGCTTGCATGATCTTCGCAATGTCCTCGACGTGATCGACAGACCAGTCGACCTGGAAGCCCGAGTCCGACAGGTAGAAGCCGGGGAATCTGTTGGTACCCATGACCAGGATCCCGACATTGAGCGTCTCGAGCCGTTCAAGGGTGGCTCCGACGTCGAGGATGGACTTCACGCCCGAGCACACGACGGTCATCGGCGTGATCGCCAGTGTGTTGAGGTCGGCGGACTCGTCCCAGCTGTCACGCGCCTCGCGGTGCACGCCGCCGAGACCGCCAGTGGCAAAGACGCGGATGCCCACCAATGACGCGAGATGACTCGTGGCGGCGACAGTCGTCGCTCCGCTTCCGCCGCGGCCGACGAGGGTGGCCAGGTCGCGAACGCTGACCTTGACGACGTCGTCGCGATTGGCGACCTGCTCGAGCAGCGACTCGTCGAGGCCGACGAGCACGTGGCCGTCGAGGATCGCCACGGTCGCCGGGACCGCACCGCACGAGCGGACGATCTCCTCGACCTCCGTGGCCACGCGAAGGTTCTCCGGACGAGGCAGCCCGTGGCTGATGATGGTCGACTCCAGGGCCACGACGGGCCGGCCGTCCTCGAGGGCCGCGCGCACCTCCGGCGCGACTACGAGGAGGTCCGAATTCAGCAAGGCTGTGCCCATGGAGGGCTGTGCTGTCGTCACCCCCCGACCCTACCCGCGGTCGATCATGGTGGCGGGCCGACCGGTCGCTTCTCATCGCCTCGCCGACCACAATGGGCTCATGAGCGAGCCGGGTGTGGACCCCTACCCGGCGGCGTGGGAGGCGGATGTCCTGCTCAGGGACGGTCACCCCGTGCACCTGCGCCCCATCACTCCCGCAGATGGCGACACCCTGCGCACGTTCCACGAGTCGCTCTCCAACCGGACCGTCTACTTCCGCTTCTTCTCTGCGAAGCCCGCCCTGACGGATGCCGACGTCAAGTACTTCACGTCGGTCGATCACGTGCAACGGGTCGCGCTGATCGCGCTCGATGCGGGCACCATGGTCGGGGTAGGACGCTTCGACGCGCTGGGCGACGGCAGCGCCGAGGTTGCCTTCGTCATCCGGGACGACGTGCAGGGCCTCGGTCTCGGCTCCGTTCTACTCGAGCACCTCGTGGCTGCGGCCCGCGAGCTTGGACTGCAGCGGTTCGTCGCTGAGGTGCTGCCGGAGAACACGCGCATGCTGGCGACATTCCGGGAAGCAGGCTTCGAGATCACCCAGCGCCGTGAAGAGGACGTGCTCGCCGTCTCCTTCGACATCGAGCCGACCCGCACCAGCATCGCCGTGATGGAGGCGCGTGAGCACCGTGCGGAGGCGCGGTCCGTTCATCGCCTGCTTCACCCGAGTCGTGTCGCCGTGGTCGGCGCCTCGCGCAGCCCGGGCGGCCTGGGTCACACCCTCCTTCGCAATCTCGTCGATGGTGGATTCACCGGCGACCTTGTCGCCGTGCATCCCGAGGTCGAGGAGATAGCCGGGGTGCGATGCGTGCGGTCGTTGACCGAGGTCGGGGAGACGATCGACCTCGCAGTTGTCGTCGTTCCTGCCGAGCGCGTCGCGGCCGTGATCGAGGACGCCGAGCAGGCGAAGGTGCACGGGCTCGTGGTGATCTCCGGGGGATTCGGGGATGCGGGCGACGAGGGACTGCGTATGCAGTCCGAACTGGTGGCGCATGTGCATCGCACCGGCATGCGCCTGGTGGGACCGAACGCACTGGGCCTGATGAACACCGACCCCGCGGTTCGACTCAACGCCTCGCTGGTGCCCGCCATGCCGCTGTCGGGACGGATCGGCTTCTTCAGCCAGTCGGGTGCGCTGGGCGGATCCATCCTCGGGCGGTTCCGACGCCGTGGTCTGGGGCTGTCCAGTTTCGTGTCGGCGGGAAACCGCGCGGACATCTCCGGCAATGACCTTCTTCAGTACTGGGAGGAGGACGCCGATACCGACCTGGTGCTGCTCCACCTGGAGACGATCGGCAATGCGCGCAAGTTCGCTCGGATCGTGCACCGGCTCTCCCGTACCAAGCCCGTGGTGATGGTGCGAGCGGGCGGCGCGGGGCAGCGGCACCCGCTCGGGCATGCGGTACGGAGCACGCGGCTTGGTCAGGACGCCGTCGACGACATCCTCGGGGACTGCGGACTGATCGTCGTGGAGAGCATCCACCACCTCCTGGACGTCGCGCAGGTCGCCGCGAGTCAGCCGCTGCCCACCGGCTCAGGGTTGGCCATCGTCAGCAACAGCGACGCCCTTGCGGTGATGGCGGCGAACGCCTGCGAGCGGACCTCCATGCACCTGGTCGGCGAGCCCGTCACCTTCGCGCGGCAGGAGTCCCCGGAGGCCTACGAGCACGCCATCGACGCGGCCATGGCCGATCCGGACGTGGGGTCAGTGCTGGCGATCTTCGTGCCGCCGATCGAGCACAGGTCTGCCGATGAGATCCGCGCAGTGCTGGACCGGTATGCGGTCGGGGCCGCGGAGGCGTCCGGGGGCAAACCGCTGGTCGCACTCATGGTGGGGGAGCCCGGCGAGCGTTCCCGCGGCCCCAGGCCCGTCACTCCCTCCTTCAGCGACGTCGAGGATGCCTTCCATGCCTTGGACGCCGTGACGCGCTATGCCGCTTGGCGTCGCTCGCCGGCCAGTGAGCGACCGTCCGTCGTCGAGACCGATCTGCCGGCGCTCGAGCTCAGCCCCGGCGTGATCACCGGCGAACCGGCCGCAGCGGCGTGCCGGGCGATGGGACTCGAGGTGTCCTTGACCAACGAGGGCGACGGACCCGGCCTGCGCATTCGGCTGGCAGAGGACCCGCTCTTCGGACCGGTCATCATTGTCGGTGTTGACGACCCCGTGGCCGAGGTTCTGGACGATCGGGCGTACCGGCTCGCGCCGGTGACGCAGGACGGCGCCCGGACGATGCTGCGGTCCGTTGCCGCCCTGACGGTGGCGATGGACCACGCCGACCCCTCCGAGGAGGCCCTGGATCGACTGGCCGCTCTGGTCAGCGCGACCAGTCGTGTGGTGACCGCTGGGGCGGACGTCGGCGAGGTGGACATCAGGCACGTGCACCAGAGGTCAGGGGCGGAAGGTAGCCTCGGCGCGACGGACATTTCGGTCGTCGTCTCCCCGTCCAGCATTGCTCCGGAGCCGACCGCCCGACGTATGTGAGGACGCCCGATGAGCCCCGTGGTTCGCAGGATCCTCGCCGGGAGCTTCCTGTCGCAGCTGGGCAGTGGCCTGACCTTCGCGCTGCTGGTCGTGTACCTCGGCCAGGTCAGGGGCCTGGGCACGGCGTTGGCCGGTCTGGTCATCGCCTACATGGCGGTGGTGTCACTGCTACTCACACCCCTCACCGGGATGTCGGTCGACCACTTCGGAGCGCGCCGAGTGCTGATCGGGGGTTTGCTCGTCGAGGCTGGCGCAGTCGCTTCGCTGCCCCTCGTCAACTCGGCGGCGAGCGCCTTCGTCGTGGCGACGGTCCTGACGACCGGTGCGGCCTTCACGTGGGGTCCGCAGTCCTCGCTGCTGGGGCGTCTGACGCCGACGGAGCAGCGGCAGCGCGTCTTCGGGATCCAGTTCCTGCTGCTCAACCTCGGCCTGGGACTTGGCGGCGTCGTCAGCGCGTCCATCGTCACGGTGGCGGACCCGTCATCCTTCACGCGCCTATATCTCATCGACGCGCTCTCATACCTTGCCTACGTGGTGGTTCTGCTGACAATGCGCGGAGTTGCGAACGGCCCTGAGGCGACGAAGGCCGACGGGCAGCGCCTCGAGGGTGGCTATCGCGAAGTGCTTGCCGACCGCCTACTGCTGCGGGTGGCCTTCCTGGGATTCGTCCTGGCCACCTGCGGCTATGGGGCCATGCAGGTCGCGCTGCCGGTCTTCATGACGCAGATCAGCAACCTCGCCGTCTCGTGGGTGGCGATCGCCTACACGGTGAACACGCTGGTCATCGTCGGGCTGCAGATGACCGTGCTGAAGCGGATGCAGGGCCGCTCGCGCACTCGCATGCTGGTGGTTGTCGCGGCGTTCTGGGCCCTGACGTGGCTGATCCTCGCCGGGACCAGCTACCTGTCACCGGCGCTGGCCATCATCGGGGCATGTCTGAGCACCGGGGTGTTCGCGCTCGGCGAGATGCTGTGGGCGCCGATCGCCCCGTCGCTCGTCAACGACCTGGCCCCTGATCACCTGCGTGGGCGCTACAACTCCGTTCAAGGGCTGGTGTGGGGCGTGGCAGGGGCGCTCGGCCCGGCGATCACCGGCGTTCTGCTCGGGGGCGGGCACATCATCTGGTGGACCGTCCTCATCACGACCGGCTGCCTTGCCGCAGGAGTGATGGCGATGCGCCTTGGACGTCGCCTGAGTCCGGAACTGGACGGGCGGGTGCCGGCGTCAGCGGATGGTGGAACAATGCACCAATGAGCGACGCGGCACTGGCGCAGCAACTGCGTTCGGACATCCAGCGTTCGGGGTACTACCCGGACCTGGTCGCCGACGCTCTCGAGACAGCTCTCGCCGGCGAGCCGTTGATCTCATACGTCGTGCACCACGAGGCGACCTTCGACCGCGACGAGCTTCGTCGCCACGTCACCGTCCTCGCGCTCACCCCGACTCGCCTCATCGTCGGCCACACCGACGAGCACCCGGTCGACGAGGAGAATCCGCAGGCCTACGCCTCCGCCTCGACCGAGGCCGTGCGCATCGAGCGCGTCGATTCGGTCGTGGTGACCCGCGTCGTCAGCGATCCAGCTGTGCACCAGCCCGGCGGCCCCGCCGCGGAGGTCGTGCTGACGATCGGCTGGGGTGCGGTGAGCCGCATCGACCTCGAGCCGGCGACCTGCGGCGACCCCCAGTGCGATGCCGATCACGGCTACACAGGCACCGCCAGCAACGACGACCTGTCCGTTCGCGTCTCCGAGGCTGCCGACGGTGCCGACGTCGTGCGTCAGGTGCTCGCTTTCGCCGCAGCGCTGTCGCAGGCCACCGCAGCGCGCACGCGCTGAGCCTCGTGCCTCCCCTCGGGCTGACGGATGTCAGCCGTTCCGCTGCGGCTGCCGTCGGCGTGGCCGGGTTCGCCGACACGCTCGGCATCGGTGTCTGTCAGCAGGTCGTGGTCCTGCTCGTCGACGGCCTGGGCTGGAACCTGCTGCAGGCCCATCGGGAGCTGGCGCCGGCGCTGTGCTCCCTGACCGGTGGGTCGATCGACGCGGCCTTCCCCACGACGACACCTGTAGGCCTCGGCTCCTTCGGCACCGGCCTGCCGCCCGGAGCGCATGGTCTGGTCGGTGCGTCGTTCTGGCTCCCGGAGACCGAGTCGATTCTCAGCCCCCTGCACTGGGGCGCTGAGCCGCTGCCTGTCATGGTGCAGCCCGAGCCCACCGTGTTCGAGGCTGTGGCACGCGCAGGAGTGCGCATGTCGACGGTGTCGCCGGCCGCCTACGAGCAATCCGGCCTCACTCGGGCGGTACTGCGGGGCCCGACGTACTACCCGGCCGACGATCTCGCGTCACGGGTCGAGCAGGCAGCGGGCGTGCTCGCGCAAGGCGAGCGCTCCTTCACTTACGTCTACTGGTTCGAGCTCGACCGCATCGGCCACGAGTTCGGTGCCGACAGCGTGGAGTGGCGCGCCGCGCTGGGTCGAGTCGACGACCTGGTGGCGCGCCTGCTCGCGATCCTGCCGCCGGGTGCGTCCTTGGTCGTGACTGCGGACCACGGCATGGTGGACTGCCCGGCCGACCTGCGCATCCACGTGGAGGACGATCCACGGCTCATGCACGGGGTGGTCGCGCTGGCGGGGGAGCCGCGGGCCCGTCATGTGTACGTGCGCGACGGCGCTGCCGACGACGTGCTGGCGGCTTGGCAGGCCGTCCTTGGCGAGCGCGTGCAGGTGCTCTCCCGTGCACAGGTGGCCGAGGCACGGCTGATGGGGGCGTTGGACCCGTCGCTGTCCGCGCGCGTCGGAGACGTGATGGCGGTGTCGGTGGGCTCGACGATGCTCGCCAGTCGCGTCGACAGCACCGTCTCCCAGCTCCTCGGCCAGCACGGTGCGCTGACCGACGACGAGGTGCGCATCCCTGCCCTCATTCACCGGGGCCAGTGAGCGCGCCATCTGGCACGATGTGCCCGTGGCCGAGCTGATCTTCTACGCGGGGACCATGGACTGCGGGAAGTCCACGCTCGCGCTGCAGACCGACCACAACCACTCCTCCCGCGGACGCTCTGGCCTCGTCCTGACCCGCCTCGATCGGGCTGGCGAGTCCATGCTCAGCAGTCGCCTCGGCCTGGCCGTGCCCGCCATCGAGGTGACCGAGGACCTCGACCTGCGTGCGCTTGTCGTCGAGCGGCTGTCGGCTGGCGCGCGCCTGGACTACCTCATCTGTGACGAGGCCCAGTTCTACTCCGAGGCACAGATCGAGCAGCTGGCCATGGTCGTCGATGACCTGGGGGTGGACGTCTACGCCTTCGGGATCATGACGGACTTCCGCACGCGGCTGTTCCCTGGTTCGGCGCGGCTGGTTGAGCTCTGCGACCGCGTCAGCGTCCTGCAGGTCGAGGCACTGTGCTGGTGCGGTGCACGGGGACTGCACAACGCCCGCACCGTCGGTGGGGAGATGGTGGTCGAGGGCAGCCAGGTCATGGTCGGCGACACGCACAGCGTCGAGACGGTCGCCTACGAAGTTTTGTGCCGGCACCACTATCGAACGCGCACCACCGCTGCGCATGCCGAGCAGCAGCACATATCGCCGCAGCCCCTGCCCTTCACCGAGGGCTAGTCGGGCGCTATTCGTCGGTGCGCGTGGCCCCGAACAGGATCTCGTCCCAGCTGGGCACGCTCGCGCGACCACGTCGGGCTTTGGGCTTACGGGCAGCGGCCTTCTTCTGTACCGCAGGAGTCGAGGCGGGCTCCTCCTCGCGGGGCACCGTGATGGTCTCCTCGGTGTACGAGGTGACGCTGACGACCTCGTCGTCCTCGATGTCGATTGGGACATCGAGCTCGTGCACCGTGGCCACCGGCTCGTCGTCGGCATCGGGGACCGCAACCAGGCGTGGTCGGGTCTCCGCCGCCGAGGTCTCCGGGCGGTCGGCGATGAGGTCGAGCGCGTCGGTGAGATCGGCGATCTCGTCGGACTCCCGGCGAACGCCCATCAGCGTGCGTGCCTCGTCATCGAGCGGATGCAGGTTGCGCCCAGTGTGGTCGTAGGTCCATTCGGCGCTGTGGATCCCGCGGTCGTCGGAGTACGTCGCCGAGACCAGCCACTTGCCGTCGTCGCGACGGCAGGCATCCCAGGCGATGGCGTCAGCCTCAGGCTCGACGCCCAGGGCCGCGCTGGCGGTCTCGAGGAGCGTGGAACCGCCGCCCGAGCGCCGAATCTCGACACCCTGTGCCTGCTCGGCGATGTAGGCGCGCTCGGCCAGCAGCGGCTCGGCGTAGCGCAGCACCTTGTCCAGCGGCCAGCCCGTCTCCGCCGCGATCAACTCGGCCGAGGCCCCGGCGCGGACGCGAGCCTGGATCTCCCGAGGGCTGAACGTTTGCAGGGCCATCTCCAACTGCCGGTCGGTGACCGCGGCGAGCCGCGGATCGTTCGCTACGAGGAACTTAGCGCCTTTGTCGTCCGAAAGGATGACCGCGTCGCCTTTTGGTGTCGTGCCCACGATGGTCAGTCGCCTCATTGCTGGTGCCCCCTTCCGCTCGCGTCCTTCGGCTCGTCGCGAACCCCTCCGGGGGCCGGTCCGGGCACGGGATCGGTGTTGCGCGCGATGCCCGGCACCGAGGGGGCACGATCAGCGCACGCAGCCTGAAGCGTCCCACGACCGATGAGCGCAGTGATGCATGACATGGCCGCAAACAGCACAGGCAGGACGAATGCCGTCGTCGTGCCGTGCGCATCGATGACGATTCCGTTGACCGAGGTGCCCAGCGAGAAGCCCAGGGCGAGTCCGGAGTTCGTCCAGGTGAGGCCTTCGGTCAGGAGTGTCCCGGGCACCAGTCGCTCGGTCAGGGAGAAGATGGCGATCAGGGCCGGCGCGACGACCACCCCGGCCATGAAGGTCGTCGCCACCAGCACCGGCACGGCGCTGACGAAGGGCGCCGGGATCAGCGAGACGGCGAGCAGGCCCGTCAACAGGATGACCTGTCTGGGCAGGTCCATCGGCCACTGCCGCGCCCCGAAGAACAGGCCGCCGAGCAAGGAGCCAGCCGACCACAGCCCCAGGATCAGTCCGGACGCCCCTGCCTGCCCAGCGTCCTTGGTGAAGGCGACGACGGTGACCTCGTAGGAGCCGAACACCGCACCCATGCCCATCGCCGCGACGACCATCAGCACCATGCCGGGTCGGCGGATGGCGCTGACCTCGATCGGCGAGCCGTCGCCGGGGACGGTGCGGGCACCGGGTGGCTCGGTCCGCCGCTGGAACGCGAGCGCCAGCGAGCCCGCCACGGTGAGGACGCCCGCGACGATGAGCGGCAGGGGCAGGGCCACCTGGAAGGCGAGGTAGGCGGTGAGCATCGGCCCGATAGTGAAGATCAGCTCGTCGATGATGCTCTCGATGGCGAATGCGCTGCGCAGCGATTCCGGCAGCGCGACATAGGCCCAGCGGGCCCGAACCATCGATCCGATGGCCGGCTGCAGGGCGCCCGCGAACGCGGCAGTGAGCACCTGCACGACCAACGACATGTCGGTCTCCACGGCCGCCACGAACGCCAGCAGCCCGAGTGCGTGACCCATGGCGAGCCAGGGAAGCAGTCGGCTCTGGCCCAGCCGGTCCACCCATCGGCTCGTGTACAGGGAACCCACCGCGGCGGAGAGCTGGAAGGCGGCCGACAGGACACCCGCGAGGGCGTACGAGCCCGTGGATTCGCTGATGAGCAGCACGATGCCCAGCCCGACCATCGAGATCGGGAGCCGGCCGACGAAGGCGCTCGACGAGAACTGCCAGGCACCAGGCGTCCTGAAGGTGCGCCGGTACGAGGTGAGCATGAGGTCGACGGTATCGCTGCACGGGTGGATCCCGTCCGCACGGCAGGATGTGGGTATGTCCGCGCCGACTCGCTCGCTTGCCGAGGTCCTCGACCTCCATCCGCTCCTTCCCATGGCCTGGCATGCGGCCGGGGCGGCCGGAAGGTTCCTGCGCGATGAGCGGCCCAAGATCCTGGCCGTCGACACGAAGAGCAGCCCGACGGACGCAGTCACGGTCATGGACCGCACCGCGGAGGCCATGATCTCGGCCGCACTTCTTGGGCCGCGTCCCGATGACGGGCTCCTCGGTGAGGAGGGCGGTGAGCGGCTCGGCGCCTCCGGCGTGCGCTGGATCGTCGATCCCCTCGACGGCACGGTGAACTACCTGTCCGAGTTGCCGATGTGGGGGGTGTCGATCGCCGCTGAGGAGCACGGGCTCGTGACCGTCGGGGTTGTCGTGACGCCCGAGTTCGACGAGGGCTACATCGCCGTCCGAGGACAGGGTTCGTGGCATATCGACGGTGCCGATGCACATCCGCTGCAGGCGAGCGGGTGCACGGACCTGGCCGCCGCTCTGGTCACCACCGGCTTCGGCTACGACGCCCAGCTGCGCAAGGCGCAGGCGGAGGTTGTGACCGGACTCATCACGCAGATTCGCGACGTGCGGCGCATGGGCGCAGCAGTGGTGGACTTCTGCTGGCTTGCGCGCGGCCGCGTGGATGGGTACTACGAGCGAGGACTCAACGCCTGGGACTACGCGGCCGGTGCCTTGATCGCGCAGGAGGCAGGCGCCTTCGTGAGCGGACTGCGTGACGACGACCTGTCGACGTTCATCTTCGCCGCGGCCCCGGGCATCGCCGCCGAACTGCGTTCCGCCCTGGTGACTCTCAACGCCGACCTCGTCTAGTCAGCGGCAATCGGGTTAACCCAGCTCGTCGTGGTCGGCCTGCGCCCTAGGTGATCGCGACAGTAAGTGTTCCGTAGAACGTGTTTCCGCCACTTGTGTATGTGAAGAGGATCACGGCCGTGCCCACCGTGCTTCGCGCCACATAGCTAATCTTGCGCCCGGCGAAACTCACGGTGCCCGGAGGCGTTGTCAGCGGTTGAGAAATGATCACTGTGGCCGTCATTGTCTGCGAGTTTGTGATGACATTGCCGGATGTGTAAGTGTGGTCGTGGCCGATGCTGCCGCTTTGCGTCTGCGTCACCGTGACACAGTTGCCGGTTGTTGGGTTGTAGGCCTTACCCGCGGTGCAGGTGGGTGGGGTGCAGCTGTTGTTGGCGCTGTTGTAGGTCTGGGCGCCGATGCAGATGGCCTTGGTGTCGCAGTTCCCGGTGCCGGCGTTGTACCACTGGGCCGCGGTGCAGGTGGGTGGGGTGCAGCTGTTGTTGGCGCTGTTGAAGGTCTGGGCGCCGATGCAGATGGCCTTGGTGTCGCAGCTTCCGGTGCCGGCGTTGTACCACTGGGCCGCGGTGCAGGTGGGTGGGGTGCAGCTGTTGTTGGCGCTGTTGAAGGTCTGGGCGCCGATGCAGATCGCCTTGGTGTCGCACTTGTTGGTGGCGCCGTTGTACCACTGGCTAGCAGTGCACGACGCCTTGCTGTCGCAGTTTCCGGTGCCGGCGTTGTACCACTGGGCGGCGGAGCACGTGGGTGGCGTACAGCTGTTGTTCGCGTCGTTGAACGTCTGTTGGCCGAGGCAGATGACCTTCGTATCGCAGTTGCCTGTTCCAGGGTTCAGCCACTTACCGATCTCGGCACAGAAGCCTGCAGGCGTGACACACCCGGTGCCGGCGTGGTTGGCCACCTGGCCCACTTCGATGCAGAAACCTGCCTGTGTGACACACCCGTTGCCGGCGTGATTCACCAATTGGCCCACTTCCGCGCAGAACGCGGCTTGGTTCGCCACACAGCCGGCGCCTGAGTGGTCGGGGATTTGGCTCACCTCCGCGCAGAACGCAGCGCGATCGATCACGCAGCCGGTGCCGGCGTGATTCACCAACTGACCCGCCTGCACGCAGTAGGCGGCTTGATTGGGCACGCAGCCGTCTCTTGCCACATTGGGGATCTGTCCGGCCTCGGCGCACATGACGGTCAACGTGACGCAGGCATTTCCCGCCTGGTTCGCCACATTTCCCCCGGTGCACGTCAGTCCGGGAACCGCGTTGGCTGGGGCGGCGATGACCTGTGGGGAGCCGACGTCGGTCGAGGTGCGGCCGTACTGGCTTCCGACGGCATTTGTGAGGACGGCGACTGCGCCCATGGCCACCACGACGATCGCGGCCACAATCAGCCCGTACTCCACCAACGTGACGCCGTCATCCTGCCGCAAGGCCGAGCGCGTCATGGGTCGGCTTCGGAAGGCCGCCATGAACCCCCTGCGCCGCATCACCACTCCGATCCGACCGACGTTCCCGGGGATGCCCGCCCCCATGACGCCACGACTGGCGGGCGCATGAGGAGCACTCCCTACCTCAACATTGTGTCCATTGGGGGAGCGGCATGTCGCGTTGCCCGGTTCGTTTGGCCGTCTAACACTTCTGTTTGGCCGTCTAACCTCCGTGGGGCGCCGGCGACGCCAGTGCAGCAAGCGCCGCCACCGCGTCGTCGGCCTGGTCGAAGGGGACCAGCAGGTGGTCGTGGAAGTAGCCCGCGAGCAGGTTGCACGAGATTCCCGCGTCGGCAAGGGCTCGACTCGCGGCCGCGGTGAGACCGACTGCGGCCAGGGATGAGTGCACGCGCAGCGTGATCCACGCAGCGATGAAGTCGTAGGGCCAGTCCAGTTCGTCGGCCACATCGCGCGTCACCACGTGGGTCACCCCCTCGTCCTCGCGGATGAGGGCGTCGGCCCCTGGGTACTCAACCATTGGTCGCGTCACGAAGACGTACTCCGCCGGTCGACGAAAGGGGGCAAGGGTGCTGAGGATCCGGGCTAGGTCGGTCTCACCGGAGAGTGGCGGCTGCGTCATGGCTAGTCGAGCCTCTTCAGCTCGGCGGCGTACTGATGCGCGTTGCGCACGTAGCCGGCCACGGCATCCGCGAAGGCGCCGTCCTCGATCATGTCGGGCGTGATCGTGGCGGGCACTCCGAGTGCTCGGGCTCCGGGCGGCACGACCTTGCCGTTGCCGACCAGGGCGCTGGCGCCCACCAGCGCGTGCGGGCCGACCTCTGCGAGGTGCAGAACGACCGAGCCGGAGCCGACGAGGGAGTCGTGGTGGATCGTGCAGCCCTCGAGGTGGGCGTTGTGACCGATGACGCAGCGGTCGCCGATGATGGTGTCGTAGCGCCGGGTGCAGTGGACGATCGTGCCGTCCTGCACGGACGTCTGCGCGCCGACGACGATCCGACCGACGTCGCCCCGCAGGACGGCGGTGGGCCAGATGCTCGACTCCGGCCCGATTCGGACGTCGCCGATGATGATCGCATCGGGGTGGATGAACGCCGAGGCGTCGATCTGCGGCCTGCGTTCGCCGAGGGCGTATACCGGCATTTCAGGGCTCCTTCAGCGGGCGGTGAGGGCGTGTCGCCGAGGTCGTGACGGCACGTAGGGCTACCCTGCCACGACTCGGTACGACGGATGAGGCACAATCTGCGCGGCATGGTTCATCGTGGGAATGATCGACGGCCACGAAGCGTTCTCGGGCCATGCAGGACGACAGGACGATCGACGAAGGGCATGAGAGATGGCAACCGACTACGACGCACCTCGCAAGACCGACGAGGAGCTCGCAGAGGACAGCCTTGAGGAGTTGAAGGCCCGGCGGGCCGACAAGGCCTCATCCGCCGTGGACGTCGACGAGGCGGAGCTCGCTGAGAGCCTCGAGCTCCCGGGAGCGGATCTCTCCGATGAGAACCTGACCGTCCGCGTGCTGCCGCGTCAGTCCGACGAGTTCACGTGCAGCTCGTGCTTCCTGGTGCATCACCGCAGCCAACTCGACCACGAGGGCAAGAACGGCCCCGTGTGCAAGGAATGCGCATAGCGGAGGAGTGAGCGCAGCGAGCCCCGGACGCTTGGCGCCGTGGGT
>Ga0194043_1000010_pt1 | contig 83538 bp, 71 predicted proteins | sample JunL4415m_MetaG_FD_161274 | JGI IMG/M metagenome (GOLD analysis project Ga0194043, IMG submission 161274) | Anoxic zone freshwater microbial communities from boreal shield lake in IISD Experimental Lakes Area, Ontario, Canada - Jun2016-L442-15m | ecosystem: Environmental > Aquatic > Freshwater >...
GGGGTCAAGGACGTCGATGTCGATCGACACGTACACCGGCCTGTTCCCGACCCGCGCACGAACTCGGTCGATCGCCTCGTCGACGCCGCGCCTTGCGACGTCGACGGTGCTCACGATGGCGAATCCCAAGGCCTTGTCGTCTGAGAGATCGCTCGAGGCGTACAACGGCCCGCGAATGCCGACATGTGCCGAGACGTCGAGATCGAGCAGCCCTTCCTCGACGGCTCGACGAAACGGCGTGCCGTGTGTGTATGGGGCACCGAAGTACGTGTCCCATGTGTCTAGGTGCGCATCGAAGTGGATCAAGGCGACCGGACCATGCTTCGCAGCAACCGCACGAAGCAGCGGCAGCGCGACCGTGTGATCGCCACCGATCGTGATGATGCGGTCGGCATCATTCATGAGCGCCCGAGCGGCAGCCTCAACCTGTCCGACAGCCGCCAGCAGGTCGAACGGATTCACCGAGACATCGCCTGCGTCGACGACCTGCTGCGCCAGCCAGGGGAACACGTCCATGAAGGGGTGGTAGGGGCGCAGCAGTTTCGAGCCGGCCCGGATCCCGGCCGGGCCGAACCGCGCGCCCGGCCGGTAGGAAACACCCGAGTCGAACGGGATTCCGAGCACCGCCACATCCGCATGGGCAACCTGGTCGAGTCGGGGCAGTCGCGCGAAGGTTTCGGGCCCTGCGAACCGCGGGATCTCGATGGCGCTGGGCGGCCCGAGAGGTGCATCGGTCATGGCGTGGTGACCGGATCCGCCGATAGGTGCTCATGAACCGCAAGCCAGGCACCGCCTACTCCTCGACGGAAGACGATCGTCTCGCGCTCGCATTGGACGTCGTCGACCCCAGCCAACCGGGTGCGCACGCGGTGCGTCATGACGGCCACGTCGGCCGCAATGAGGTCGATCCGACGGTCTCGGGTCTCGCACGACAGCACCTTGAAGCCGTCCGCCTCCCATGCTTCCCATTCGACCTCGTACTCGGTGCGCGAGCGCAGGAGGTCCGGAGCCGTATGGAACAGGAAGGTGGCATCAGGATCGAAGGCCGCGAAATAGGCGCGCGCATCGTGCGAGCCGAATGCGGAGACCAGCAGGTCCGCCGCTGAGCTGACCTCCCGCAGGTCAGTCTCCTCCGCCGTCACCGCACCGCCCCAGTCTCGGACAACGCCTTCTCGCTGGCCTCGATTGCTATTTGCTCGCCCTTGGTGTCGAGGGAGCGAGTGAAGATCAGATAGAGACCGCCGGCGACAATCATGCCGACCAGCCACGAGATGTCGACGAAACTCAGGTAGTTCTCGGCTATCCATCCCACGTACGCGCCATCGCCGCCCAAGACGAGGAATGGCAGCTCGACGATGATCCCGACGACGTAGGCGATCATGCCGCGCCACGCCCAGGACCCGTAGATTCCCTTGGGGTTGAAGAGGTCGGTGATCGCATAGTGGCCTCGTCGCACGAAGAAGTAGTCGACGAGGTTGATTGCTGTCCAAGGAGCCAGCAGCATCAGCATGACCAACAGGCTGTTGTTGAGTGCGGTGGTGGCATTCTCCAGAACGTTGCCGAGGAAGAACCAGATCACTGCAAGCACCAGAATGGTGATGATTCGCAGGCGTCTCGTCGGCTTGACCGGCTTGACGCAGTCAATCGCCGTAATGATGGTCAGCATTCCGCCATACGCGTTCATGCCCATGGTTGCGACGAGCGCCAGTACACCGACCACAACGATGATGCCGCCGAGCCCGTTGAACACATTGTTGCCGGCGTCGTACAGCCCCTTCAGAGGATCAGTCGCACCGAGCCAAGTGCCGAGCCAGGCTCCGAGCGGAATGAGCCAGATAGGCGAGCCGGCTGCCCCGATGAAGACTGACGCCACGATCGTGCGGGTCTTCGTGGTCCGTGGAAGATAACGCGAGTAGTCAGAGACATACGGCGAGTATGTGATGTTGTAGGACGCCGCGATCGTGAACATCGCGATGAAGCCTGACCAGGAGAACTCTGACGGCGGCGGCGCCTGACCGCCGGCATTGCCGGTGAGAATCCCGATAGTCAGGATGATCCAGAATGGCAGTGACACCCAGAACAGAACGCGGAACACCCGGTGCAACCAGTCGTGTCCATAGATGGCGAGGACTACCGCGATGATCGTGATGCCTACCGCCACGGCAGTGGCGCTCCAGCCGAAGATCCCGTTGAGCCCGAGCTTGATGATCACGGTATCGACGACGTTGAAGCCGATGTACGTGAACGTAGTCGCGAGGAGCGCCAGGATGACGCCGCGGTATCCGAACTGGGCCCGCGACTGGACCATCTGCGGCAGTCCGAATGTCGGTCCTTGCGACGCGTGGAACGCCATGAAGGTGGTCCCGAAGAGGATTCCGAGAATGCCGGCGAGAGCGGTCTGCGCCAAGGACAGGCCGAGAACGGTCGGACCCACCAACCCGATGCCGACCGTGAACGGCTGGAAGTTGCCAAGAAACCAGAAGGGTCCCTGCGTCCACACCCGACCGTGGCGCTCCGAGTCGGGGATCCAGTCGATCGAACGGACCTCGATGCCACCTACGACGGCAGGGCTTTGCTCGCCCACGACATCAGTCATCTGACCTCCAGCAGCCTCCGGCGCCCCGGGCGGGGCACCTGCGATGCGGCGGATCGTGTCGCACTTGTCCCGACAGCGTCATTGGAGAATCATGGCCACTTCTACTACCTTCCCTGTAGGTTCCTCTAGTGCCGACCACTGTCCGAGACATGCTCGCGGAGCCGGCGCTCGACCTCGAGCTCCTCGTCGACGGCGACCTCGACCGGGAGATCCGCTGGGTCCACGTCACCGAGCTCGCCGACGTGTCCCCCTATCTGGTGGGCGACGAATTCGTCCTCACGGCCGGGGTATGGCGAGGCCGCAGCTCAGCGGAGGGATTCGTACGCTCGCTGCACAGCCGCGGCGTGGCGGGCATCGGGTACGGACTGCTCATCGGAGACGACAACGTGCCGGCCGCGATGAAGCGTGCGTGTACGCGGGCCGCGATCCCGCTCATCGAGGTGCCCGTCAGCACCCCGTTCGTCGCGATCTCGCAGTGGTTCGTCGAGCGCATGGCGGCCGACCGCGAGGCATCGTTGCGCGAGACCATTCGGTTGACTGCGGACCTGCTCGCAGCGGCCGAGAATCCGTCCGCGCCCGCAGCTCTCACGGCGGTTGCGCGGATCCTTCGTCGATCGACGGGGGGAAGCGTCTGGATCGCCGACGACGCCGGCGCGCTGCTGGCGCAGGCCGGGTCAGTTCCCGACACATCCATTCGCAGGGAGGCCGGCGAACGAGCAGCTTCCGAACGCGTTCTCATCGATGGCTGGGCCGTGCAGTCGGTCGAGTCCAGGGGAACCCGTGCCGCTGTGCTTGCCGTGAGCGGAGACGTCGACGACCTGGTGACGCGGGCTCGAGTTGATGCAGCTCGACCAGTGATCGGGCTGATACTCGCGCGCGAGCGCGCCATTCGGGAGTCCGAGCGCCGCCTTGCCGGGGAGGTGGTCTCCCTTGTCCTGGGTCGCCAGGTCGAGGCAGCACAGGCACGTATGCCCTACTACGGCTTGAATCCCGCCGGTCCACTGCTCCCGCTCGTGTGTGCAGTGACCGACCGCGAGCACGCTCTCGAGTCGGCCGAACGATGGCTTCGGGACTCGGGGACGAGCGGTGTCGTCGCACTCCGCGGAGACGAGCTGATGCTTCTCGTCGATGGCGGGCCGTTCATTGAGGCAGCGCAGGTGGTGTCCTCGGCTCGGTCACTCGCCGAACGGGTGTCCGCGGTAGCCGTGGGCACCGGCTCGGTGGCCGAGGACATCCATGGTTTGCGCCGCAGCCTCGTTCAGGCACGGCAGGCTTGCGAACTCGCCCGTCGACGCGGCGGCGGCGCCGTGGTGTCACACGACCTGACCGGAAGCCACGACCTGCTCCTCGCCCTACAGGACCAGGACGTCCTGGACGCCTTCCGTGAGTCCCTGCTCTCGCCGCTCGAGCGGCATGACGCGCAGCACGGCAGCGACCTCGTTCAGACCGTCAGGACGTTCCTCGAACTGGGCGGCAAGTGGCAGAAGACCGCCGACGCCTTGCACCTGCACGTCAACACGCTGCGCAACCGGCTCGAGCGCGTCGAGGAGCTCACCGAGCGGCGGCTCGACTCGACGCCAGATCGCGTCGACCTGTGGCTCGCCCTTAAGGCCGCCAGGGCGGGAGCACCCTCCGCCCGAACTCCTGGCGGCTCTACTGGGACAGACTGAACAAGGAGACGCCCAAAAGGGGCATTGCGACCAAACGCGACGCACAATACGCTCAAGGGCCTGCCCCCGGAGGTTCACATGACGACCCAAGGCGACTTCACCGTCACGATCAATGCCACCCCCGACGTTGTCTGGACGTGGGTGGGCGACCTCTCCAAGCACGCGCAGTTCTCGCCACGCGACTACACGGTTGAGTGCGTCTCGGGCGAGCCCAACACCCTCGGCAGCCGCTACCGATCCGTTGGCTGGATCCCCGGCGACAAAGCCCACAAGAACGACGTCGAGATCACCGAGATCGTCCCCGATTCGCGACTGGTGATGCTGGCGCACGAAGAGCAGGGGGACTTCACCAACACGTTCACGTTAACGCCGGTAGGCGAAGGCACCAAGGTCGACTTCCGGATCGTGTTCCCGAAGATGACGGGCATGTCAGCGGTGCTGGTTCCCGTCCTCTTTCCCCTCGTCGGGAAGTCGGACATCCGCAAGCGCATGTCACTTCTGAAATCGGCTGTGGAGTCGGGCGCCTAGCCGGGCCGCAACAGGCCTCGGATGCGGTGGCTACCAGCCGAGGACCTGCGGACCATACGTCAGGCAGATGCCGAGCGCGGTCCCCAGAACGAATACGCCGATCAGCGCGGCCGCAATGATCCTGTGCGTCGGGGTGTAGCGACCGGCCATCGCGGGCGGCATGTAGATCTGCGGCAACGTCGAGTCGTTGCGCAACTCCAGCCAGTACGGATCGACCTCGGCGTCCTCTTCGACATCCGGGACATCGGTGTACGGATCATCCTGCACACCACCAGTATGGGTGGACGTCTACTCCAGACCAAGACCCGCGGCCGTAGCGGTCCGATCGCCGGCCGCCCTCAGCACCGTGTTCAGCAAGCGCACGTCCTGGATGCCATTGAGTCTCCCCGGAGGGCAGCGGGTTGCCCGTCCACTTCGCGATCTCCGCCTGAACGACCTTCCCTGCTAGCCACGTCAAGGCCGCAGGTAGTTCAACTCGGGGGCCATGTGTTGACGGTTCGACGAAGTCGGGATACCTTCCGCCTAATAGATAGGAAACCTTCCTATTAGTTGGAGTCCGCATGGCGCGCAGCAATCCGGCTCGGCCGACGCTGCTGCGAGCCCTCAATGACCGGAGCGTTCTCGAACTGCTCATCTCCTCAGGCCCCTGCTCGCGCGCCGACCTGAGCCGACTGACAGGACTGTCCAAGCCGACGATCGCCGAGGTGATCGGACGCCTGGAGGAGTCGGCGCTGGTCAGGGGCGCCGGGGAGACGGCAGGTCGCCCCGGACCGAACGGTCGGCTGTACGACGTCGCCGCCAACCAGCCCGTTGGTGCCGCCGTCTCCGTTACGGCGGGCTCGGCCCGATGCGAGGTCGTGGACATCCGCGGACGCGTCATCGGCACCGCGGCCAGTCCCCGATCAGCCCTTCCCCGCTCCGCTGCGCAGGCCACCAAATCCCTCCTGGGCAGTGCCTGCGCTTCCGGGCGCGTGCTGGTCAGTGCGGTCACCGACGTCGTCATCGGCCTGCCCGGCTCCTACGATCCCGAGAGCGACAGGGTCCGCTACCTCGACCGGCTCCCGGAGTGGACGATTGAGCATCTGGCCACATCGATCGCGACGGCCCTCCACCACCACTCCTCCGTCACCATCGACAACGACGTCAACCTCGCCCTCGTGGCCGAGCGTTCCGCAGCACCGACGAGGCCCGTCGTGATGTCGCTCCTGTGGCTCGGGGCCGGCGTGGGCCTGGCCACGGACATGGATGGCTCCCTCTACCGCGGAGTGTCCGGCGGCGCCGGCGAGATCGGCTACATCCCGCTGACGCTAGCCGCGCCGGGACGGAGCCGGACGACGGTGGTCGAGTTCCAGGATGTCGTCGGCGGCGCCGCCGTGGCACGTCTGGCCCGGGAGCACGGCATATCCGGCCGACGCGCGGCAGATGCCGTGGCGAGAGCGGCTGCAGCGTCTGACCCGGGCAGTGCCGCCTTCCTCGACGAGCTCGCGCACCGGATAGCCCTCGGGCTGACCATCATCGTGGCCGTCCTCGACCCGGGAGTCGTTGTCCTCGGAGGCGACATCGGCCGCGCCGGCGGCGAGGCACTGGCGTCCAGGACCTCGAAGGCACTGCGCTCGAGCGGTCGCCTCAGCAGCGCGGTGACGCCGAGCATCGTGACTGGGGATCCCGCCCTCGCGGGCGCCCGTGACGTCGCGACGTCCCTCATCGTCGAGCGACTGCTCAACGGAGCCGACTCAGTGTCCGCCATGGCCAACGCAACCCGCTCGACGTCACCACACCATCAACCCGCCAGAGAGGCACTCAGATGAAGACCCAGTTCATGCGATCGAGCATGTCCCTCCTCGCGATAGGTGCCGCCCTGTCCCTCGCCGCGTGTGGAGGGTCCACCACGTCAGGCGGAAGCAGCGCCTCGTCTGCGCCGTCTGGCGCCACGGCGCCCGCGGCCACTGGCTCGGCACCAGCGCTGAGCGGAAACCTCACGTTCTGGCACTTCTTCAGCGACCGCGAGGCCGCGGCCATCCAGAAGGCGGTCGACGAGTTCCAGAAGGCCAACCCTGGTGTGAAGGTCGACGTCAAGTCGGCGCAGGACGATGAGAAGACGATCCAGGCCATCGCGGCCGGCCAGCCGATCGACGTCGTTCTGTCGTACTCGACCGACCAGATCGGCAAGTTCTGCTCGACCGGAGCGTGGCAGGACCTCACTCCCTACGTGACCCGCGACAACGTGGACCTGAACCAGATCCCACCCGTCGTCCGCGACTACACACAGTTCGAAGGCAAGCGCTGCTCGATGCCGATGCTGGCGGACACCTACGGCCTGTACTACAACAAGAAGCTCCTCGCCGACGCCGGCTTCACGGCACCGCCCAAGACCATGAGCGAACTCGCCGCCATGTCGGCGAAGCTGACCAAGGTCGGATCGGACGGCAAGATCGAGACGGCCGGCTTCAACCCGCTCTTCGGGTTCTACGAGAACGTGGCTGCGCACTTCGCCCCGCTGTACGGCGCCCAGTGGTTCACGGCCGACGGCAAGGCCAATATCGCCACCGATCCGGCCTGGTCGCAGATGTTCACGGAGCAGAAGAAGCTGGTCGACGCCATCGGCTACGACAAGTGGAAGACCTTCACGACCGGCCTGGGTCAGGAGTTCTCCGCCGACAATGCGTTCGAGCAGGGCAAGGTCGCCCTCCTCATGGACGGCGAGTACCGCAATGCCTTCATCAAGAACGAGGCGCCCAACCTCGACTACGGGACCGCTCCCTTCCCGGTCCCCGACAACAAGGCGGACCTGTACGGGGCCGGCTACCTCACGGGCAACGTCATCGGCATCGGTCGCGGCTCGCAGAACCCCGAGGCCGCGTGGGCGCTGATCAAGTACCTGACGACCGATACCAAGACCGTGGTCGCCCTCGCGAACTCGATCAAGAACGTGCCTACGTGGATCCCGGCACTCGAGTCACCGGATCTTGAGAAGGACGCCACCTACCAGCCGTTCCTGGACATCTTCGCCAATCCGAAGAGCGCCACCACGCCGACGACGGCCAGCGGCAAGGCCTACCAGGACACCCTCGCCAGCTTCCTCGAGCAGTGGCAGGCCGGCAAGGTGCCGGACCTGGCGGCCGGGCTGACCGAGGTCGACACCCAGATCAACGATCAGCTGTCGCTCGGCCAGGCGCCGTGACCGTCGCCGCGCTCGCCCCGTCGGCCGGTCCGGCCTACCGCCGGTACCGGCGACGGGAGCGGCTGACAGTGCTGGCATTGCTGGCGCCGTGGCTCGGTGGGCTGCTCATCTTCTTCATCTATCCGCTCATCGCGACCGTGTACCTGAGCTTCACGCACTATGACCTGCTGTCGGCCCCGGTCTGGATCGGCTTCAGCAACTACGTGTTCCTGTTCACCAAGGACCCGAAGGTGGTCCAGGCCGCGACGAACACCATCTGGCTCGTGCTGATCCTCGTCCCGGCCCGCATGCTCTTCGCCCTGAGCGTGGCGTCACTGCTCATCCGACTGCGGGCCGGCGTCGGCCTGTTCCGGACGTCCTACTTCCTGCCCTCCCTGGTGCCACCGGTGGCGGGCACCATCGCCTTCGTCTTCCTGTTCAATCCGGCAACCGGCCCGGTGAACCGCTTCCTCGGTGCGCTGGGACTGCCGCAGCCGCTCTGGTTCAACGACCCGGCACTGTCCAAGCCCTCCCTCGTGCTGCTCGGGATGTGGATGGTCGGCGACATCATGGTGATCTTCCTGGCCGGCCTCCTCGATGTTCCGAAGGAGCAGTACGAGGCGGCAGCACTCGACGGCGTCGGCCCGACACAGCGGTTCCGCTACGTGACCCTCCCCAACATCTCCCCCGTGCTGATGTTCGTCGGCGTCACCGGTGTCATCGCCGCCCTGCAGTACTTCACGGAGGCCGTCGTGGCGGCAGCCACGGCGTCGGGCCAGGCGACAACCGGTGGCGGGACGGCATCCGTGCTCGGCTACCCGGAGGGCTCGACGCTCACCTATGCCCAGTGGCTGTACGTGATGGGCTTCAAGAACTACTACCTGGGCTACGCCTCCGCTATGGCGGTGGTGATGTTCGTGGTGTCGCTCGGCGTCACGATCGTCCTGCTGAGACGCTCGGGGACGCTCCTGGGAGCCGAGGTGAAGGCGTCATGACCATGGCCCTTTCCGCTCCCGCCACGACAAAGGACCGCAGTCCTGCGGCCCGTAGATTCCGGGGCCGCTCGCGCCTTGCATGGGTCGCAGATCACTGCGTCGCCATCGTCCTCGTCCTGGTCTTCCTCGGCCCCTTCGTGTTCATCGTCCTTCAGTCCTTCATGTCGAACACCCAGGCCCTGACCTCGAACCTGTGGCCCCAGGCCTGGCACCCGGAGAACTACGTCGAGGTCTTCAGCAAGGCGCCCCTGCTGGTCTACTTCCGCAACACCATCGTCTACGCCGGGCTCGCCACCGTGTTCATGCTGATGTCGAGCATTCCGGCGGCCTACGCCATGTCGAGGCTTCGCTGGAAAGGGCGGAACCTCGCACTGCTCTTCGTCCTCATGATGATGATGCTGCCGCCGCAGGTCACCCAGGTGCCGATCTATGTCATGTGGAGCAAGCTGCACCTGACCGGCTCACTGTGGCCACTCATCCTCCCCAACCTCCTGGGTGACGCCTTCAGCATCTTCCTCCTTCGCCAGTTCTTCCTCACGATTCCCGAGGAGTACTCGGCGGCCGCCCGCGTGGATGGCTGCTCTGAGTGGAAGGTCATGACCCGTGTGATCGTGCCGATGGCCAAGCCGGGCATCGCCGCGACTTCCTTGTTCATGTTCTTCTTCTGCTGGAACGACTTCTACGGCCCCTTGCTGTACACGAGCGAGAACTCCGACAACTGGACGGTCTCTCTCGGGCTGGCCTCCTTCCGCAGCCTCTACCAGGTGCAATGGAACCTGACGATGGCCGCGACGGTACTAGCCACGATCCCACTGCTCATCTTGTTCTTCTTCGCGCAGAAGGTCTTCGTCGAAGGCGTCACGCTCACTGGAGTGAAGGGATGAACCCGTGAAACTCGCGGTCATCGGAGGCGGCTCTACCTACACCCCCGAATTGGTCGATGGACTCGCGCGACTGGACGAGACGGTCGGCGTCGACGAGCTCGTGCTCTTCGACATCGATCAGGATCGACTCGAGGTCGTTGGCGCATTCGCAGAGCGCATGCTCCGTCACCGCGACTCCACCACCCGGCTCACCCTCAGCACGGACAAGGTCGCCACCGTTTCGGATGCCTCCGCCGTCCTGCTGCAACTGCGCGTCGGTGGGCAGGTCGCGCGCGCCAGCGATGAGACCTTCCCCTTGGAGTGCGGCTGCGTGGGCCAGGAGACCACTGGTGCCGGCGGCCTCGCCAAGGCGATGCGCACCTTGCCCGTCGTGCTCGACGTCGCCGAGACGGCACGGGCATACGCCGCCCCGGGGGCGTGGATCGTCGACTTCACGAACCCTGTCGGTATCGTCACGCGCGCCCTGCTCGACGCCGGTCATCGCGCGGTCGGGCTGTGCAACGTGGCCATCGGGTTCCAGCGGATGTTCGCGGGATGGCTGGACGTGCCCCCCGCTCGCGTCACGCTCGATCACACCGGCCTCAACCACCTGACGTGGATCCGCGGCGTCCATGTCGATGGCGCGGAGGTGCTTCCGAGGCTTCTCGAGGAGCACGGTCAGGAGCTCGCTGAGCGCGTCGAACTGCCACGAGCCCTGTTCGACGAGATCGGTGCACTGCCGTCCTACTACCTGCGCTATTTCTATGCGCACGATGAGGTCGTCCAGGAGTTGATCCGCGAAGGCACCCGTGCTGAGGAGGTGATGCGGATCGAGCGGGATCTGCTCGCCCTCTACGGCGACCCGACCCTCGTCACCAAGCCCGCACTGCTCGACCAACGCGGAGGTGCCTACTACTCCGAGGCGGCCGTCGACCTCATTGCCGCCCTCCTCGGCGCCTCAGCAGCTCAGTCGCAGCAGGTGGCCAACGTACGCAATGACGGAACCCTTCCCTTCCTTCCGGATGACGCCGTCATCGAGACCCGCTGCACGGTCACGACCACCGGCGCCACACCCCTGTCGGTCTCGCCGATGGATCCGCTTATGTCAGGGCTGATCGCGCATGTCTCGGCCTACGAGGAGCTCGCCCTCGATGCCGCCCTCCGTGGAGGTGCAGACCGGGTTCGCGCCGCGCTGCTGGCCCATCCGCTCATCGGGCAGTGGGACCAGGCGACGCGTCTGTCTGACGAGCTCATCGCCCGCAACCGGGAGTTCCTGCCATGGACATGAGCGAGGAGCGAACGGTCGTGGTCGCCGTCGACGGTGGCGGCACGAAGACCGACGTCGCCATCGCCCGCACGGACGGCACCGTCCTGAGCCGGCATCGCGGCCCGGGTTGCTCGCAGCACGAGATCGGCACCGATGCCGCCGTCGCCGTCATCGACGATGCGGTGATGACGGCGCTGGGGAGGGCGGATGTCGATTCAGCCGCTGTCCGGCATGCCGGCTGCTACCTGACCGCCATCGACCTCCCCGACGAGCAGGAGCTGATGACGCACCTCCTGTCTCGGACCCCGTGGGGAACTCGCTCCGTCACGGTCGACAACGACCTGTTCGCGATGCTCCGGGCCGGCACCGAGGAACCCGATGCAGCGGTGGTGGTCTGCGGCACCGGCATCAACGGTCTGGCCCAGCGCGGTGACGGGACCACCGCTCGCATCGTGGCGCTCGGGCGCTGCTCCGGCGACTGGGGTGGTGGCGGTGGCCTCGTCGAGGAGGCTCTGTGGCTGGCCGCACGTGCCGAGGACGGTCGCGGCGAGCGGACCGGGCTGCGCGATGCCGTCCTCCGCTGGACCGGCGCCACGAGCATCAAGGACGTCGCCGTCGCTGTGCACCGCAACCAGACGAGCACCTGGGAGTGGCGGAATCGTGTTCCGGAGATCTTCGAGCTGGCCGACTCGGGGGATCGGGTCGCGATCGGGCTCGTGGAGGCGCAGGGCACGGAGATCGGCGTGCTCGCATCCGCGCTCATTGCACGACTGGACCTGACGTACTCACGGATCCCACTCGTCCTCGGTGGAGGCGTCGCCACCTCGGGAAGCGCAATCCTGATGGGCGCCATCGAAGCCGTACTCAGCAGTCGGGCCCCACACGCCGAAGTCACCGTCCTCACCGAGGAGCCGATCGAGGGAGCTATCCGCCTGTCACTGCGCGCACGTTGATTCCTCGCCCGTCATCAGACTCCGCCGCCGTCTGCTTGCCCCACCACGAGTGAAGGGCCTGCACCAACCTCGGTGCAGGCCCTTCGACTACCCCTGGTTCAGGAGGCGAGAGCCTTCGACTTGATCTGGTCGAACTCCGCCTGCGAGATCGTGCCCTGGTCGAGCAGTGACTTCGCCGAGGCGATCTGGTCGGTGGCGCTGGTGCTTCCAGCCACTGACTGGATGTAGGCCGACTGGGCCTGCTGCAGTTCCTTGGCCTGCTCGAGCTGCCGCTCCTGCATCCCCTTGCCGCGAGCGATCACGTAGGCGAGCACGCCCAACCACGGGATCGCGATCACGAAGATGATCCAGAGGGTCTTCCCGCCGCCGCCGAGATCCTTGCTCCGGAAGATGTCGCCCAGCACCCAGAACAGGCACATGAACCACGCGAACAGGAGGAAGAACTCGAACAGGGCCAGCAGGAACGATCCGTTGTCGTTGAACATCAATTGCCTTTCAGAAGGTCAGCACTAAGGTCCGAGCGGACCGGGCGACAGCCTTGCACACCTCCCTGGATCCTCGACACCAGCCTGACGGGGAGATCGTCGTGCCCGCTCGATCCGGGCGACGGGCCCAAGCCTGGACCGGTCGCGCCTTCGCCGAAGTTGCTCCCTCTAGCGAGACACTCGGCACATGTCCCATCCACTTCGCGAAGCCGCCGAGGCGGGGGCTGACGCGCCGAAACCGAGCGGGTTGAAGAACCCTGGCTACGAGATCTTCATCGGCGCGCTTTCCATCCTGTCGATCCTGAACCTGATCCTCATGTACGTCTTCACGGATCCGTCACTCGACTACGTCCTGATGATCATGAACGTCCCTTTGACGTTGATCTTCTTCATCGACTTCGTCTACCGGTTCAAGACGGCGCCCGACCGCAGCTACTACTTCTGGCGGAACTGGGGCTGGGCGGACCTGCTCGCCTCGCTGCCGTTCCAGCAGACGAAGATCCTGCGCGTGTTCAGACTGGTGAAGGTCTACCGGTTGCTCAAGGACTACGGCGCCAAGAACATCGGACGAGCCATCATCAAGGACCGCGCCGGCAGCGCGCTGCTCATGCTGCTGCTCATCGGCATCCTCGTCCTGGAGTTCGGCAGCCTGGAGATGCTGCGGCTGGAGGCAGACGTGCCGGGCGCGAACATCACCAACGCCTCGGATGCGCTCTGGTACATCATCGTGACGATGGCGACCGTCGGCTACGGGGACCAGTACCCGATCTCGAATCCCGGACGCGTGCTCGGCACGGTCATCATCGTCGTCGGCGTCGGCATCTTCGGCACCCTGACCGGCTATCTCGCGAACCTCTTTCTCAGCCCTCCCGAGCGCAAGGACGAGGACGTCGAACCGAGCGTCCAGCACAAGCTCGCGTTGCTCAAGGACCTCCTCGCACAGCAGCAGGCCACGATCGAGGAACTGGAGTCGATCATCGACAGCGGCAGCACCTAGCCCATTCGGCCGGCAGGCATACGAGAGGCCCGATCCCCCCTCAAGGACCGGGCCTCTCGCGTCACCCGTGAAGTATCGGCAGCATATTGCGCCAAACCTCTCGAATTAGGGCGAATACCAATGTCCCTGCTTGGATGCCGGCATGGCTACCACCCCGTTCGACGCGACAGTGGGTGCGATGGCAGGTGTCACTGCGCGGGCGCGATCCGAAGGCGATCGGGTCGGTGAGTTCGCCGCCATGTACTCGGCCGTGACCCGCCGGATTCGCCACCTCGCCCTGCAGGGCTCGTTCGACGACGTCGACCGGATGGCCGCCTTCGTCGACCGTTTCGCGGCCCGCTACCTCGACGCCGTTGCGGCTCGCGATGCGGGCCATCCAGTCACGCGGTCGTGGTCGGTCGTCTTCGATGCCGCGAAGGAGTGGCGCCCGGGCGTCCTGCAGAACCTCCTCCTCGGGATGACCGCGCACATCGGACTGGACCTCGGAGTCGTGGCAGCAGAGGTTGCCACCGGGCCCACCGGCCAAGGACTCGACAGCATGCGTCCGGACTTCGATGCCGTCAACGATGTCCTGTCCTCACTGGTGCCGAACGTGGAGGCCGCGGTCGGGCGGCTCTCCCCGGCGATCGGCCTGCTCGACCGAGCGGGCGGGCGGGCAGACGCATTCGCCGTCGCGCGCGTGATCGCCGTCGCACGGGACCTCGCTTGGCGCAACGCAAACGAGCTAGCCGGACTGGACGCCACGGATCGGGCCGCCGCCGTCACCCACATCGACCACGAGGTCGCGGAGATGGCGCAGGCGATCGCACATCCGGGTCCGGTGATGTCTAGCGTCCTGCTCCCGATCAGGCTCATGGAACGTCGATCCGTGTCGGAGTCGATGGACGTACTGGGCAGCATCGACGCGGGAATGCCGTAGACGCAGTCGTCGACAGCTATGCCGGCCAGGGCTCGAGCGCGTCGAGGATGAGACGCGCCGCGTCGCGCAGCGCGTCCTGCGTCTTCGGGTAGTAGAGGGGGCCGGCACCGTCGCCGAGCAGGAGTTGCGCCTGCGCCACGCCTCGCACCGAGACCGGGCCGGCCGAAAGTCGCGCGGACAAAGTGGCCAGCTCGCGGCGGGCCCGTGTCAGGGGACGGGTGGGGATGGGCAGATGTCCGAGGCGCTCATCGGCCGGCCACGGATTAGACAGTTGCTCGAACGCGGTGGCAAGACTGCGGCGAACGCGCTGGCTCATCAGCATGCGGGCGCGGATCGCGAGCAGGACCGACGAGTCCGGCGAGCGACCCTCGGCGAGGGATCTGTCGAGCCGGGAGGCGGCCATCCTGGCCCTGACGCGTTCGGACCACCTGACCACGTGCGCGTCGAGACGCCCGGCATCGTCGAAGACGAGGACGACCTCGGGGGTGACATGAGCAGCGTTCAGGCTCATCCGTCTCACCCCCAGGGAGTCGAGGGCAGGTGCCATGTCGAAGGTGGCGCGACGCCACGGACAGCACCTACGTGTTCACGGTAGGCAGCTCATCGGCGACGTGTCAACGGATGGCGCTGGCAACGCAGCCAACTGCGGGAGGGACTCAGTACAAGGAGACGGCGACGCGGCGAAGGTCCTCCGGCACGGTCTTGAGCCGTCCGGCGACCTCGGCGATGTCGACCAGCTCGATCCGATCGCCCACGAGGGCCGTCATGACCGAGGAGGCGCCGGCGTCGACTGCATCGGCCGCCGCGACGCCGAACCGGCTGGCAAGCAGGCGATCCGTGGCGGTCGGGGTACCACCACGCTGGACGTGGCCGAGGATCGTGACGCGCGTGTCGAAGCCCGTCCGTTCCTGCAGTTCGATCTTGATGCGCTCGCCGATGGCCCCGGCGACGATCGCCCCGTATGGTCCTTCCGGCGCGGTGAAGTCCAGGGTCCCGGGCTTCGCCACGGCGCCTTCGGCGACGACAACGATCGAGGACGACGCGTAGGACTTGTGCCTGTGGCGCAGTTGCGCCGCCACTTCGTCGATGTCGAACGGGTCCTCCGGGATGAGGATCATGTCCGCACCACCAGCGATGCCAGCAGCAACCGCAATCCACCCGACGTGGTGCCCCATCACCTCGACGACCATGACTCGGTCATGGGATTCGGCCGTCGTGTGAACTCGGTCGATCGCCTCGGTGGCGATGCTCACCGCCGTGTCGAAGCCAACGGAGCGGTCGGTCCCCCAGACGTCGTTGTCGATCGTCTTCGGCGCGCACACCATGCGCACGCCCGCCTCGGCGAGCTTGCCCGCCGCCTCCAGCGTGCCGTCGCCGCCGACGCAGATGAGCGCCTCGATGCGCTCGTGGCGCAACGTCTCCAGCACGGCGTCGATGCCGCCGTTGTCCTCATGCGGGTGGAAGCGGGCCGTGCCCAGCATCGTGCCGCCCAGCGGCAGCACGCCACGCACATGATCGCGAGTGAGCGGGAACAGGTCGCCGTCAACGACTCCGCGCCATCCATGCCGGAAGCCGACCATGGTGTGCCCATGGAAGGTCCCCTGCTTGACCGCCGCTCGGATCAGGGCGTTGAGACCCGGACAATCGCCACCACCAGTAAGCAGGCCAATGCGCACGACTACGACCCTACGCAGCGCAAGCCGCGCCCGCGACTCAGGTGAGGGAGCGGATCATCTTCTTGTTGATGAACTCCTCGATACCGAGCGTGCCCAGTTCGCGACCGAACCCCGACTGCTTGGTGCCACCGAAGGGGAGATCAGGTGCATCGAGGCCGACACCGTTGATGAACACCATGCCCGTGTCGAGGCGGTCAGCGATGCGCAGCGCCTGCTCTTGATCGGTGGAGAACACGTACGACCCGAGACCGAACGGGGTGTCATTCGCAATGCGGATGGCCTCCTCCTCGTCCTGCACGCGGTGGATTTGCGCGACGGGGCCGAACAGCTCCTCGTAGTAGACGGGGTTGTCGGCAGTGATTCCGGTCAGGAAGCCCGCCGGGAAGAAGGCGTCGCGGCGCTCGCCGGCCGAGACCAGCGTTGCGCCGCCCGCCACCGCGCGATCAACTTGCTCCGCCAGGCCCGCCGCCGCCTTTGCCGACGACAGGGGTGAGGTCAGCTCAAGGGCCTTGATCTTCTCGGTGTAGTTGGCCACGAAGGCGTCGTACAGCGCGTCGATGATGATGAAGCGCTTGGCAGCGTTGCAGGCCTGGCCCGTGTTGTCGTTGCGAGCGAACACCGCGGCATCGACGGCAGCGTCGAGATCGTCCGTACTCATCAGGATGTACGGATCGGAGCCGCCGAGTTCGAGCACGACCTTCTTCAGGTTGCGGCCCGCAATCTCGGCAATGGCGGCGCCCGCGCGCTCCGAGCCGGTCAGCGAGACACCGCGGATTGCGGGATCGGCGACCATGACGCCGAGCTGTGCGATGGTGGCGTAGAGGTTGATGTACACGCCCTCCGGGACGCCCGCCTCGACGCAGATCGCCGCGATGGCTGCCGCAGATTCCGGGCACTGCCCGGCATGCTTGAGGAGGACGGTGTTGCCGGCCACGAGGTTCGGGCCGGCGAACCGCGCCACCTGGTAGTAGGGGAAGTTCCACGGCATGATGCCGAGGAGCGCACCCACCGAGCTGGGTCGGATAACCGCCGTGCCCTCGCCGTCGGCCAGGTCGATCTGCTGATCAGCCATCAGACGCTCGGCGTTGTCGGCGTAGTACTGGTAGATCGCTCCGCTGAACTCGGCTTCGCCGGTGCCGTCAGCGAGAGGCTTGCCCATCTCGCGCTGGATGATGGCGCCGAGTTCCGCGGCGCGCTCGATGTGGAGGTCGCCGATTCGGCGCACGATCGCGGCGCGCTCGGCAATGGGCTTGCGCGACCACGTCGCGTGCGCTGCCGATGCTGCATCCACGGCCTCGCGGATCTCGGCGTCCGTCGTGACGGGATACGTGCTGACCTGCTCGCCTGTAGCGGGATCGATAACCGCGTACGAATCCATGACCTACCTCAATTCTCTTCGAACGAGCCTGAACGGGGCCCAGCCACGCGAGGCTAACAGCCCGGATCGAGGGTAGCGAAGGTGGAGGAGCGACAGGGCCTAAAGCGAGTTCCGCTGCGCAGGAATGATCCGGGCATCGACGGCAACTGCTCCCGTTGGAGTGGCGATCACCGGATTGACCTCGACTTCGACCCAATCCGGATGTCGCGATGCGGCCTCGGAGACGGCCACGACGACATCGACAAGAGCCGACATGTCGATCGGGGCCCGGCCTCTGACCCCGGTGAGAAGCGGAGCTCCCCGCAACGAGTGCAGCAGTCGCGACGCCGTGGCATGCGTGACCGGCGCAAGGGCGAAGGCCACGTCCTCCATGACTTCCGCCAGCACTCCGCCCAGTCCGACCATCAGCACCGGGCCGAATCGTGGATCCCACGTTGAGCCCACGATCACCTCGACTGCGCCTTCATGGTCGACCATCTGCTCGACGGAGACCACCGACGGCTGCAGTCGTCGAACGAGGTCGGCGAAAACCGCACGCGCACGGACCTCATCAGCGATGTCGAGCACGACCCCGCCGGCGTCGGACTTGTGGAGCAGGCCCATCGCCTTCATGACGAGGGGGAAGCCGATTGCGGCACTCGATAGCAGGTCGTCCAAATCCTGCTCCGACTTCACTATCGCGGAGCGAGGGAAGGCAATGCCCGCGTCGCTGAGTGCTGACCTGGCCGCGACGTAGTCGACCGATGGTGTCGGCCGGCCACTCGGTGGCAGGTCGATCGGGTCGGAGCGCACCTGCACATCGGTCTCGACGAGCATCGCGAGCGCTGCTGCTGCACGGCCGACGTCGCGGTGCACGGGCACGCCAGCACCGCGAAGCACGGCGATGGAATCGCTCTCCGGGAAGATCGTGTGGACCACGACGGGCTTGCCAGCGGTGCGGACGATGTCGGCGATCTGCTCGCCAGCCCTGATCTCCGGACCTGCCAGAGCCTCATTGGTCTGCGCGTACCCGCCGAAGTAGCCGGTCAGCAGCACGGCAGCGACCTCGTCGGAGTCGAGCAGCGTGCGGAGTCCGCGCGCGTAACTGAGCAGGTCCTGCTCGCCGATCCCGGCGAGATCGACGGGGTTGCTCACCGACGACTGCGACCACAGGCTGCGCGACAACTTCACACCGAGTTCGGCCGACAGCAGCGGGACGTCGAGCCCAACACGATGCAGTGAATCGGCAGCGACCGAGCCGTGCCCGCCGCCGTCGGTGAGGATTCCCACCCGGCCTGACGCGGCGCGGAACGGTTGCCGCAAGGCCACGAGAGCGTCGACCATCTGCAGCGGCGTATGCACGCGATGAATCCCGCTCGCTGTGCACGCGGCATCGATGACGTTGTCGGCACTGGTCAGCGAACCGGTATGCGATGCGGCACCGCGGCGGCCGGCGTCGCTGCTGCCCGGCGCCAGCAGCACAACGGGCTTGCCCGCCTCGGCAAGGGCGCGCGCGGCCTGCACGAAAGCTCGCCCGTCCATGACGTCCTCGGCGTAGATGGCCACTGCGTGCGTCGCATCGTGCCCGACGCAGTCGAGCATGAAGTCCGTCACCGCGACGTCGGCCTGGTTGCCGAGCGAGACGAAGCGCGAGAGGCCGAGGCCCTCATCGGCCATGAGCGCCTCGAGATCGAGGACCATGTTGCCGCTCTGGCTCAGGACCGCGACATCGCCGGGGCGGAACGGGTCACTCGCCAGGCGAAGACCCGTTGAACTGTCGGTGACCCCCAGGCAGTTCGGTCCGACGAGCACCGCGCCTGCCGACCGCACGAGTGCCACGGCCTCGCGCTCGATCTTCTCGCCTTCGGCGTCAGCCTCGCCTAAGCCCGCAGTGATCGCGACCAGCGCCCGCGCTCCCGCCGCCAACGAGTCTCGAACGGCGTCCAGGAATCCCGAGGCCGGTACGCAGATGGCGACGAGGTCGACCGGTGCCGGCAGGTCCGCAAGGTTTCGGAAGGCGGTGCGACCAAGAATGTCGCCACCACGGCGATTGACGAGGTAGATGTCGCGCCCGGAGGGCAGCGACAGCAGCTGCTCGCTGACGGAGTACCCCCACTTCGCGCGGTCCGCGCTGGCTCCCACGACGGCCACGGACCGTGGGTCGAAGAGCGGCGTGAGGTCGCGCATACGCGGCACTCTAGTGACCTGAGCGACGGTTCAGTTTGAGTAACCGACGAGTTGGGCGACGACTATGCTCGCGACGTGTTCGAAGCGCTGTTCTCCCCGCTCGACGTCGGCCGCATCACCCTCAAGAACCGGATCCTGTCGTCGGGCCACGACACCGTGATGTCCGTCGACGGCTTCGTGAGCGACCAGCTCATCGAGTACCAGCGTGCTCGTGCCGCGGGCGGAGTCGGGCACATCGTGCTGCAGGTGTCGAGCGTCCACCACACGTCCGACTACACGGCTCAGGAACTCATCGCCGTCAGCGACGACGCCATCCCCGGCTACCGGCGCATCGCTGACGCCGTCCACGCGCATGACTGCCACCTCTTCGCTCAGGTGTTTCACGGCGGCCGGGAGATCATGTCGACCGCTGACGGCATGCTGCCCATCGCCTGGGCACCCTCCTCCGTTCCGAACGAGCGCTTCCACGTGATGCCCAAGCCGCTCACGCGTGACTTGATTGACGAGATCGTCGACGGCTTCGGCGCATCAGCCCGCCGGATGGCGGAGGCCGGAATAGACGGCGTCGAGATCGTCGCCAGCCATGGCTACCTGCCGGCGCAGTTCCTCAATCCGCGCACCAATCTCCGTGACGACGGGTACGGCGGCTCGCTCGAGAACCGACTTCGATTCACCCAAGAGGTGATCACGTCTATTCGCGCCCAGGCCGGCGACGACATCGTGCTGGGCATGCGCATCAGCATCGATGAGCGTGACCTCGACGGGCTTACACCTGACGAGTCCGTCGAAGCCTGCGCGATCCTGGCCCGGTCCCTGGACTACCTGTCCGTCTCCGCGGGCAGCAGCGCCACGTACCGCGGAAGCGTGCACATCGCCCCGCCGATGTCACAGGATCCCGGCTACACAGCGCCGCTGTCTGCGGTGGTGCGGCAACGTGTCGACATCCCCGTCTTCGTCACTGGGCGCATCAACACGCCGGCCGAGGGCGAGCGCATCATCGCGACCGGTCAGGCCGACGCAGTCGCCATGACCCGTGCGCTGATCTGCGATCCGCTGATGCCGGGCAAGGCCAAGTCCGGCAAGGTCGACGAGATCCGGCTGTGCATCGGCTGCAACCAGGCCTGCATAGGGCACTTCCACCTCGGCGTCCCGATCTCGTGCATCCAGTACCCCGAGTCCGGGCGCGAGCGCGAATACGGCCGACGCATCACCGCCCCTGAGCCGAGACGCCTGATCGTCGTCGGCGGCGGGCCGGCCGGGCTCAAGGCCGCAGCCGTCGCAGCAGAACGAGGACACCACGTCGAGGTCTGGGAGTCAGCAAGTCGAGTCGGCGGTCAGGTGCGCCTCGCGCAGCGGTTGCCGGGACGTGCGGAGTTCGGCGGCCTGATCGAGAACCTCCTGGCGGAGGCGCTCCGCGCCGGTGTCCACATCCGCACCGGCCAGCGGGCGACGGCGCAGGCGCTCGCCGACGCAGCACCAGATGAGGTCGTCATCGCAACGGGTGCGCGTCCGTTCGTCCCCGACTTCGAACTGGGTGACGGACTGGTGCTCGACGCATGGCAGGCGATCGACGGCGCCAGGATCTCTGCCGGTGGTGTCCTCGTCGCCGACTGGCGCTGCGACTGGATCGGCCTGGGCGTGGCGACGCTGCTTGCCGAGGAGGGCCAACGAGTCACCCTCGCCGTCAACGGCTGGGCCGCTGGGCAGACGCTTCAGCAGTACGTACGGAACGAGATGCTCGGTCGCGCCGTGGCCCGCGGCGTGAAGGTCGTCACCGATGTGCGCCTCCTCGGGTTCGACGACGACACTGTCTACCTCGGTCACACGCTGAACGGCGACGTCGTCGAGGTAGCCGACATCTCGACGCTCGTTCTCGCGACCGGGCATGTGTCCCAGGACGACCTGAGCGACGAGCTCACCGCACTCGGCATCCCGGTGACGGTCATCGGCGACGCCATGGCCCCAAGGACCGCCGAGGAGGCCGTCCTCGAAGGGCTTCGGGTGGGTGTGAGCGTCTAGGCGACGTTCGACGGGCGCTGCTCCTCCGACGAGGATCGATAGCGGGCCCATGACGCGTTGGCGCGGCGCACCGCCTCCTCGACGATGTCGACGATGCGGTCGATCGTCTGGAGGGTGCTCACCAGCGGCGGCGAGAGCTGGATGACGGGCTCGCCACGATCGTCGAGTCGGCACAGCAGCCCGAGCTCGTCCATGTGGTCGGAGAGCTCCTGCTTCAGCAGCCAGTTCGCCTCCTCGACGGTGAAGGTGTCCCGGGTGACGGGGTCCTTGACCAGTTCCACGGCCCAGAAGAAGCCACCACCGCGGACGTCGCCGACCAGTGGGATGGACCGCAGGGCCTCCAATCGGTCGCGGAAGTGGCCCTCGAGCTCCCGGACGTTCTCCATCACGTTCTCGCGCTCATAGATGTCGAGCACCGCAAGGGCGATCGATGCCGACAGCGGATGTCCGCTGAAAGTCAGTCCGTTCACGTACGTGACCGCACCGGTGGCGAACGGCTCAGCGACCCGGGCGTTCATGAGCACTCCGCCCAGCGGTGCGTGCCCTGCAGTCGCTCCCTTGGCGAACGTGATGATGTCTGGGCGTGCACCGAGCCGCATGCACGCGAACCACTCGCCCATTCGGCCGAAGCCCGTGATGGTCTCGTCCGCGACCAGGAGGATCCCGTAGCGATCGCACAGTTCGCGCAGCCCCTCCCAGTAACCCGCAGGCGGCATGAAGGCGCCGCCGGAGTTCTGGACGGGCTCGGCAATGAACATAGCCACCTCGTCGGGCCCTTCCCGCAGGATCGCCTGGTGCACCTCGTCCAGCAGGAAGGCAGTGAAGGCCTCCTCATCGCCTTCGAACTCATGCCGGAATGAGTTCGTGTTCGAGACGAAGGCAACGGGAACCGCCATGGGCAGGAAGGGGTCCTTGCAGTAGTCGAGGCCCGTGAAGCTCAATGCCCCGAGGTGCGTGCCGTGGTAAGCGAGGTTGCGGGAGATCGCCTTCTTGCGCTCCGGCTGGCCGTTGGCGGCGTGCCACTGCCGCACCAGTTTCCAGGCCGCCTCGACGGACTCGCCACCGCTGTTCGTGAAGAAGACCCGCTCCATGCCCAACGGCTCCGCCAAGGATGTGAGGCGCTCTGCGAGCCGCACTGCCGACGGATGGGCGAGCGACCACACAGGTGCGTACACCAGCTCGGAGAGCTGCGCTTGTGCCGCGGCACCGACCTCCGCGCCGAAACCATGGCCGAGGTTGGAGCAGAAGAGTCCGGACAGTCCGTCGATGAAGTGCCGGCCTTGCTCGTCGACGACATCGGTGCCGTCCCCCCGCACGATGATCGGGATGGGTCGGTCGTCGAACGCGCTGAAATCGGTGAAGTTCAACAGCATGCGATCGCGGGCACCGGCCTGCAGCTCCGAGCGTTCGACCTGTCGTTCGGCAGTCATCGCGGTCACATCCTCAATCCTGAACGGCCGTTCAGGATTCGCGAAGGATACCAGCCTGAGTGACCGTTCAGCAATGATTTGGGTGGGTGGGCCGGTGCCCAGCCGACCGCCGTCAGCGTCGGCGCGGCCGGGTCGCTTGAGCTATGCCCAATTCCATGACGGCCGCTTCCCACCACAGGTCGGTGAACTTCCGCGGGGTCATACCGGGGTCCTCCAACGCCAGCTGGATCGCCAGGCCGTCCATCAGCGCCGCCAACCGAAGGGTGGAGCGGGCCGCGCTCGACGTCGTGAATTCGCCGGCCGCGACCCCTTCGGAGATCACCGAGTTCAGGGCGGCACGCCAGCGGCGGTCGAGCGACTCGCGGGCCTGACGGGCGTCATCGTCGTGCAGCGCCCGCACCCACAGCTCGAGCCACAGGCGCCAGTCCCCCACGGCCGGCCCGAACCCGGAGGCCATCTCGGCCATGTGGCGCAACCGGTCCACGGGGCCAACTGCGTTCCTCAGGTCCACCTCGAGTTCGGCGTAGAACTCGTCCTCCAGGAGGGTGATGCTCTGATGCAGAGCCTCGGCCAGCGAGCCGAAGTGGTACAGCACAAGTCCCTGAGACGTGCCGGCGAGCTGCGCGATGTCGGACACCCGCGTCCCCGCGAACCCGCGATCGCGAATCACCTCGACGGCGGCGCGAAGGATGCGTTCGCGCCTCCCCTCGGGGGCCCGCTCCCTCTCCGCGGCGATGACCATCGAACTCCCGTTCGCTCCGGTACTGTGCGGACAAGGTCTTCTTGAATGCCCGTTCAGTTTGACGTGGCGCCACGTCACGCACGCAGTGTAGGAGATTCCGATGGACACGCTCAGCAATCAGGACAGCGAGCTGCGAGATCGTGCCGCGCGCTTCGTCGACCAGGTACTGATCCCGCTGGAGGTCAAGGCTGAACTCGCTGGCGGCCCGCTTCCGCTCGAGGACCAGGCGCTCATCCAGCAGGCCTCCATCGAGTACGGGGTGCAGGGTGGGGCGCACTCCATCGAGAACGGCGGCCACAGTTGGACGACGACACAGTGGTTCCTCGTCGAGGAGCAACTGGGTCGCTCCACCAACGGCGTCTCGTGGTACGTGCCGAACGCCTACAACGTGTGGAAGGCGGGCACTCCCGAGCAGATCGAGCGGTGGCTCAAGCCCGCCCTGCGCGGCGAACTGCATGATGCCTACGCCGTGACCGAGTCGAACGCCGGCAGCGATCCTTCGATGATGTCGTCCACCGCGACGAGGATCGACCGCGACGGCTGGCTGCTCAACGGCGAGAAGTGGTTCGTGACGTTCGGCACGGTTGCCAAGGTCCTCGTGTTCATGGCCTACGCCGGCGCGGACCGCCTGCCGACGCTCTTCGCCGTGCCCGCCGACTCCCCAGGCATCGAGATCGTCGAGGACGTCCCGTTCACGCACAACTACCCGCACGGCCACCCGACGATGCGGTTCACGGATGTCCGACTGACCGACGCCGACATCCTCGGCGGCCTCGGGAACGGCGATGACCTGCAGCGCAAGTGGTTCACCGAGGAGCGCCTCGGCATCTCGGCTCGCTGCGTTGGCGCCATGCAGCGGCTCATCGAGGAGACAGTCGACTGGGCCGCACACCGTGAGCAGGGCGGCGCCCGACTGATCGACCATCAGGGACCAAGCTTCCCTATCGCCGACAGCGCCGCGGATGCCGCAGCCGGTCGCCTCCTCGGGCTCGAGGTCGCCCGCCTGGAGGATGCGGGCGCGGATGCCAAGCTCATCCACGGCAAGGCCTCCATGGCCAAGTTGTTCTGCTCAGAGGCCGCGAACCGTTGCGCCGATCGATGCGTCCAGATGTTCGGCGGCCGCGGCTACATGCGGACGAACTCCGTCGAGCGGTTCTGGCGCGAACTGCGCGTGGACCGAATCTGGGAGGGGACGTCCGAGATCCAGCGGCTCATCGTGCTCCGCTCGCTCGAGCGCCGCGGCGTTGGAGCGATGCTCACCTGACCTGCCGCTGGATCACTCCTGCGGGTGATCAGGAAGGGCTCCGCGCGGGACCAGTCGCATGGCCTCGGGCCTCAGGAGCACGCCAACCGGATCGCCTCGGTGGAAACCACCCGCGTCCTCACTGGCAATGCGGGCCGACAGCGATTCGCCTGACGACAAGGTGACCACCACGTCCGACATCGCACCGAGGTAGACCGTCCGCTCGATCGTCGCAACGTCGGTCTCGCCGGTGCCCGTGGGCACCAGGCGCACGCGCTCGGGCCTGATCACCAGCGTCCCGTGCTCGCCCGGCGTGCCCGTCCCCTCGGCGTCGACGCGAACGTTTCCGAACCGCACCGAGGTGCGCTGCTCTCCGGCCGGCCCGACGACTTCGACGTGGAGCACGTTGGCACTCCCAAGGAAGTCGGCGACGTAGGCAGTGGCCGGTCGTTCGTAGACCTCGGTGGGCGACCCGATCTGCTCGACCTGTCCTTGGGCCATGACCGCGATCCGGTCGCTCATGGTCAGGGCCTCCTCCTGGTCGTGCGTCACGTAGACGAACGTGATCCCGACCGACTCCTGGAGCGACTTCAACTCGACTTGGAGCGTCTTGCGAAGCTTGGCGTCCAGCGCGCCCAGCGGCTCGTCGAGCAGGAGCACCTTCGGTCCGAGCACCAGGGCCCGCGCCAGCGCGACGCGCTGCTGCTGCCCGCCGGACAGTTGCGCCGGCTTGCGCTTGCCGTACTCGCTCATGCGGACGCGCTCGAGCGCCTCGCCGACCATCCGGCGCGCGTCGTCCTTGGTGACATCGACGTACTTGAGCCCGAAGGCCACGTTGTCGGCCACTGACATGAAGGGGAAGAGGGCGTAATTCTGGAAGACCGTGTTGACGGGGCGATCGTTCGGGGGCACGTGGGTGACGTCCTGCCCGTCGAGCAGCACCGTCCCGCCGGTCGCCTCTTCGAATCCGGCGATCATGCGCAGCGTCGACGTCTTGCCACAGCCCGAGGGACCCAGGAGGGAGAAGAACTCCCCCGGCTGTATGGAGATGTCGATGCCGCGCACGGCCATCACCGGCCCGTAGGCCTTTGTCAGGCCCCTGAGCTCGATAGCCCCACCACGCACGCGATCGCCCTCCTGTGGTCGCGGCGATCCGCCGGGCCGCGCTCCAGCGAGTCGAAGAGTAGACGAGTTCCGGCGAATCTATTGCAGATTACTGAACCAGCAGTCAGGGTAGGGCACACACTCGGTCAGCCTGGGGGGCACATGACGGAATACTCGGCGGACATCGCTCGATTCGGGCTGTCCCGGCGACAGGTCCTGCAGGCCGCCCTGCTGGCCGGACCTGGGGCCATGGCGCTGGCCGCATGCGCCCGCGCGGACTCCTCCTCCGCGCCTGCGGCGTCCGGATCGGCCGGGTCCGGGCCGAAGACGCTGCAGATCGCCTCACCGACAAACCCGGTCAAGTGGCCGATCAGTCCGGGCAACGAGGCGATCGCCGCCGGCCTCACGCCGGAGAAGAACGCCACCCTGCGCCTCTACAACTACGCCGACTACCTCGACCCGGGCGTCATCAAGTCCTTCGAGGAGAAGTACGCGGACTCCGGCGTCAAGGTCGAGCTGTCCACGTTCAACGACACCCTCGAGGCGTTCGCCAAGATCCGAAGCGGCGCCGTCCCGTTCGACATCTACTTCCCCAGCTACGACCAGATCGGCAAGCTCGTGCTGGCGAGCCTGGTGCAGCCGCTCCAGCACTCCTACATCCCCAACATCACCAACGTCTACCCCGAGTTCACGAACCCGTTCTACGACCAGGGCTGGCAGTACACCGCGCCCTACACGCTCTACACGACCGGCATCGGCTGGCGTACGGACCGCGTCAAGGAGGACATCGGCGCACGACCGAACCCCTACGACGTGTTCTGGGACCCGCAGTACAAGGAGCACCTCGCCGTGCTCGACGACTACCGCGAGGCCATCGGCATGACGATCCTCCGGAACGGAGGAACCGACGTCAACACTGGCGACGAGGCCCAGCTCAAGGCCGTCCAGGCCGCCCTCCTCGAAATGAACCAGAAGACTCAGCCGCGCGTCACGATCACGGGGTACACGGACCTGCCGGAGGGCCGCCTCGACCTGAGCCAGGCGTGGTCGGGCGACCTCATCAACGCCGTCAGCTACCTGCCCGAGGGCACGGACCCGTCCGTCCTTCGTTACTGGTTCCCCAAGGACGGCAAGGGCATGGTCAACAACGACACCATGGTCGTCCTCAAGGGTGGGCAGAACCCGGTGCTGGCGCACCTGTTCCTGAATCACGTCCTGGACGCCACGCAGGCGATGAACAACTTCAAGTTCACCGGCTACCAGCCCCCTCAGGTGTCGATCACCCCGGAGACGCTCGTCGCCGACGGCGTCATCCCGGAGACGCTCAAGGATGCCGTGGTTCTGCCCGACTACTTCAACACCGGCTACCGCCAGCTCGAGTTGCCGCCGGACACCGAGGCGAAGTACCTGGCGATCTGGCAGCAGTTCAAGGCCGGTGCCTGAGTTGGCCAAGCGTTCCCAGCGCTTCCTCTGGCCGTCGTTGGCCGTCCCGTCGTTCATCTGGCTCGGCCTGTTCCTGGCCGTCCCGTTCTACGTGGTGCTGTGCATCGCGTTCGGGCAAGTCGATCCCATCTTCCGCACCGCGATCCCCGCGTGGAATCCGCTCGACTGGCGATTCGACCAGGTGGCCATCACCATCGATCGGATCGTCGGCCCAGACAACTTCTACCTGCCGCCGATCCTGCGCACCATCGCCTACGTGCTCATCGCCGTGGTCGCCAGCCTCATCATCGCCTTCCCGGTGGCGTACTACACGGCTCGATACGCCGGTAAGCGCAAGGGCCTCGTGCTTGTCCTGCTCGTCGCGCCGTTCTGGATCAGCTACATGATGCGCATGCTGGCGTGGGTTAACTTGCTGCAGACCGACGGCTGGGTGAACAAGGTGATCTCGCTCGGCGGACTTCTGCCTGACGAGGTCAATTGGCTGTCCGGCAAGCCGGTCACGGTCATCTTCGGCCTGATCTACGGCTACGTGCCGTACATGATCCTTCCCCTGTTCGCGGCACTCGACCGGATCAGTCCGAGCCTGCTGGAGGCCGCACGCGATCTCGGTGCCGGTGGCTTCGACGTCTTCCGTCGCGTGGTCGTCCCGATGAGCATCCCCGGCATCGCCGCAGGCTGCCTGCTCGTCGCACTGCCAATGATGGGCGACTACTTCACCAGCGACCTGCTGTCCGGCTCGCCTGAGACGTCGATGATCGGAAACCTCATCAACGGCTCGATCCAGACGCCGGGCCAGTCAGGACAGGCCGCGACACTGCTCCTGCTGGTCCTGCTGGTCCTGGCGGCCCCAATGATTCTGTACACCCGCACCGTCGCACGATCGGAGACGCGGTCATGACCGTCTCGGCAGCACCGCTCGACATGGCCCTTCGCGAGCCGGAGATGGGGCAGACGCGTCGGTGGCGGCGGCAGGGCTCGACGCCCAAGGCCCGGGGCCTGGCCGCGGTGACCGTGCTCTACCTGCTCTGGTCGCTGCTGCCCGTCGGCATCGCCGTGCTCTTCTCCTTTAACTCGGGGCGCTCGCGCAGCGTCTGGCAGGGCTTCTCGCTGCGGTGGTACACGTGGGACCCGGTCGGCTCGGTGCTCAACGATCCGAGCCTCAGCAGTGCGCTCATCCATACCATCGAGCTGGCGGTCCTGGCCACCATCGTCACCGTCCCGCTAGGCGTGACCTTCGCGCTCGCACTCGACCGCTGGCACGGCCGGATCCCCAGTGGCGCCAACTTCGCCGTGCTCATGTCCTTCGTGATCCCCGAGATCGCCCTGGCCATCGGCCTGCTGTTCATGATCACCCTGCTCGCGACGCCGTTCACCCTTGGCACGACCGCTCAGGTGGTGGGTCTCATCACGTTCCAGCTCTCGTATCCGGTGGTGATCGTCAGGGCGCGCCTGCTCACCATCGGCAAGCAGTACGAGGAGGCCGCTCGCGATCTCGGCGCGACGGCGTTGGGCGCCGTGCGACGCGCCCTCATGCCGATGCTCTACCCGGCCATCCTCGTGAGCGCGATCCTCGTGTTCGCCGACGTTCTCGACAACTTCGTGCTCGTGCGCTACCTGTCGTCCGACGCAAGCACCGAGACGACGTCCATGCGCATCTACTCCACGGCTCGCGCAGCTCCTACTCCGGCGCTGAACGCGCTTGCCACGCTGGTGCTCGTCGCGTCGTTGACCGTGATCCTTGTCGGTTGGCTGGCCTACCGCCGCTGGGGCAAGAACGAGGGCGAGGACGCCAGTCTGGGCGCGTTCGCCGGCAACTTCTGACCGATCCACCGCAGGCCGACTACTGGAGAACGCATGACCCCGACGCTGCCGTCGCGCGCCCGCATCGTCATCGTCGGAGGCGGTGTCATCGGCTGCTCCATCGCCTACCACCTCACCAAGCTCGGGGTCAGCGACGTCCTGCTGCTCGAGAAGGACCAGCTCACCTCCGGCACCACGTGGCATGCCGCCGGACTGATTACGAGCGCCGGCTACCACGACGACACGTCGCTGTGGATGGCCCGCTACTCGCGCGACCTCTACGCGCGACTTGAGGCGGAGACCGGACACTCGACCGGTTTTCGCCCCGTCGGCCACCTGTCCGTGGCCACGAACCCGGAGCGCATGGAGACCCTCGTCCGCGAGCGCGATTTCCAGGTCGGCTTCGGCGTGCCCAATCAGATCGTCACCCCGGCAGAGATCGCCGACCTGTTCCCGCTCGCGCGGATCGACGACCTGGTCGGGGGCTCGTATGTGCCGGACGAAGGCCGCGCCGACCCGGTCGGCGTTGCCGTGTCGCTGGCCAAGGGCGCCCGCATGGGCGGTGCGACGGTCGTCGAGGGAGTTGCCGTCACCGGGTTCACCCGCGAGGGCCGTCGCATCACCGGCGTCGTCACGGACGCCGGTGATGTCGAGGCCGAGACCGTCGTGCTCGCGTGCGGTCTGTGGACGCGGCAACTGGCACGAACGATCGGCGTAGACGTGCCGCTGCAGGCGGCCGAGCACTACTACCTGCTGACCGAGCCCATGGCCGGCGTGCATGGCGAACTGCCGATCATCGAGGACCTCCAGAGCTACGGCTACTACCGCGAGGAGGGCGGCGGCATGCTCGTCGGGCTCTTCGAGCCGGTCGCGGCGCCGTGGCATCCCGAGGGCGCGCCGATGGACTTCGCGTTCGGCACCATCCCCGCCGACTGGGACCGCATGACGCCACACCTGGAGAAGGCGATGCTCCGCATCCCGAGCCTCTCCGAGGCCGGCATCCGCACCTTCTTCTGCGGCCCGGAGAGCTTCACCGCTGACGTCGCTCCGCTGCTCGGGCCAGCGCCGGAGGTCGACGGTGTCTTCGTCGCGGCCGGTCTGAACTCCGTCGGCATCCTCAGCGGCGGCGGCATCGGAAGCGCCATGGCGAGCTGGATCGTCGACGGTGTCTGTCCTGTCGACATCGCCGGCTTCAACGTCTCCCGGGCCATGCCGCACGAGAACACCCGCCGCTTCCGGTCCGAGCGCATCGTCGAGCAGTTGGGCGTGCTCTTCGGCGACGGCTCCTTCCCCACGTTTCACCAGCACACCGCGCGCGGGATCCGCCGCACGCCGCTGCACGAGACATGGGAGCGCGCGGGTGCGTACTTCGCCGCGTCCGCGGGATGGGAGTACCCCGAGTGGTTCTCCCCGACCGGCGAGAACCCGCCGGTGCCGTGGACCTGGGGCCGCGGCTATTGGACGCCGTGGATTGCCGAGGAGCACCGAACCGTCCGCGAGAACGTCGGCGTGATGGACATGACCTTGATGTCGAAGTTCCTGGTGCAGGGTCCGAACGCCGCGGACATCCTCGACCGGCTGAGCGCAAACGCCGTCGTCGGCGACGTCGGCCGAGTCACCTACACCCAGTGGTGCAACGAGCGCGGCGGGATCGAGGCCGACCTGACGGTCACGCGGCTCGCCGAGGACCGGTTCATGGTTGTGGTGTCCGATGTCTCCCACCGCCGAGTCGAGCGCATGCTCCTTGACGAGGTCCAGCCGGATGAGTTCGCGACGGTCACCGACGTCACTCCCGGCCTGGTCATCTTGTCCGTGCAGGGTCCGAAGTCGCGCGAACTGCTCTCGCGGGTGAGCCCGGACGACCTGTCCAACGAGGGCTTCCCGTATCTGGCCGCGCGCGAGATCGAAGTCGGCTACTCACGCGTGCTCGCCATCCGCGTGACCTACGTCGGCGAACTCGGCTACGAGCTGTATGTGCCGTCCGACCAGGCGGTCTCGGTGTGGGAGACCCTCGCGGCCGCCGGCGGCGACCTCGGGCTGCGTCCGATCGGGCTAGGCGCGCTGCATGGCCTTCGGCTGGAGAAGGGCTACCGCGACTACGGCATCGACATCGACGTCACGGACACGCCCGTCTCTGCCGGACTCGCCTTCGCCGTCGCGTGGGACAAGCCCGTGGCGTTCCGAGGGAAGGCCGCACTCGAGGGCCTTCGCGCAGATCGCACGAGCCGACTGGTGAATGCGATCCTCGACGATCCCGAGCCGCTCCTGCACGGCGGTGAGCCGGTCCTCAAGAACGGCACGTGGATCGGCTACCTGCAGGTGGGTGGTTTCGGCCACACGCTTGGCCGATCGGTAGGACTCGCCACGATCGACAACGCTGACGGCGTCACCGCGGATTGGCTGGCCGGCGGTGGCTTCGAGATCGTCGTGGCCGGAAAGCCGTACGCGGCGCGCCTGCAGATGCGACCGCTCTACGACCCGGAGCGCTCCCGCATCCTGGCGTAAGGGCGCTGGTCGGGGCGGTCGCAAGGCCCAGGGAGATATGAGATCACCCAAGGTCGAGGACGACCGTCCCGATCTTCTGACCGGTCTCGACGTAGCGAAAGGCCTCCTGGACATCGTCCAAGGAGAAGGTCCGGTCGATCACCGCGCGGTAAGACCCCGCGATGACAAGGTCACGCACAATCGACAGCGAGCCTTTCGGATCCCGGGGAAATGGGAAGACGACACGGGGACCCTTGCGGGCCCTGGTCGTCACCACCAGGTAGAGGTTCTCGCCATGCGGTCCGAGCTCGGAGGAGATGTACACGCCGGTAGGCGTCAACGCAGATCGGCAGGCACCAAAACGGCTCTTGCCGACAGCATCGAAGACGAAGTCATACGGCTGGGCGGGTCCCAGATGATCCTGCCCTGCCGAGTCGAAGACGGCCTGCGCGCCGAGTGACCGGACGAGATCGAAGTGCTCGCGCGGGCACACCGCGTCGACGTGGATTCCACGAGCTGCAACGAGCTGAAGCACCGCGGACCCAATCGCGCCCGTGCCGCCAATCACGAGCACCCGCTCGCCTCCAAGCAGGGCAACCTTGTTCAGGAAGTTCACGGCGTAGAACGCTCCTTCGGTACACCCCACGGCCTCGTCGAAGCTGATCCCCTGAGGCATCTGCAGCACGGTCTTCTCTGCTGACACCGTCAAATACTGCGCATGCGAGCCCAGGCCAGTGTCGTTCAGGCCATATACGCGATCGCCGGGGCTGAAGTCTCCAACTCCGTCGCCGACCTCGACGACCTCGCCCGCGAAATCGCACCCGGTGGCGGTGGAGCGCGGCTTCGGGAAGCCGGCGAAGAACCGGACAACGAAGGGCTTCCCGCGAAGGTTTCCCACGTCTGTGCGATTCACTGAAGCGGTCCGCACGCGCACCAGAACCTCGCCTGGCTTGGGCGTCGGCACCGGCACCTCGCGGATGCTCACCATCTCCGGCGGACCGTATCCCGGTCGAAAGGTGGTCCTCATCCCTTAACGCTACTCGCGCCAACCTCCGGTTTCCGATCCATCAGGTACACCACCGAGACGACCAGCATCGCCAACACCCATACGGTGAATGCCTGCCCAACCACTCGACCCACCGCCGCGTAGGCCGCGTCGCTGCTGCCCAGCCACACCCGCGCTGAGGACTGTCCAACGACGGCGGGGAAGTACTGGCTCAGCACACCCGTGGCGGAGTTGTTGACGCCCTCTGAGTACTCGTCGTCCCACAGCTTGTCGAGCGGACTGATGAGCAACCAGGAGCAGCAGGCGACGAAGATCCATGCAGTCCAACGCGGGATGCGGCGGCCCTTGACTTCATCCCGTCGGTGCACGAGCAGCCACAGACACAACCCGGCCATCACCAGCACGACCAACCAGGACGCGAATCCGAGCATGCTGAAGAACGTGAACAACTTCCCGTCGACGGTCGCCCGAGTCAGCGGCGCGCAACGCTCCACCGACTCTGCCCCCTCAGTGGTGAAGCAGGCTGCCTGGGCTAACCGGAAGAGTGCCTCGGAGTCCGAATCCATGCCGAACGCGTAGTAGGCACTGCCCATCAACGTCAGAACCCCGAAGAGGACGGCGAGAACAAGCAGCACAGGGGTCAGGAAGCCGGACCCCTGTCGTGTCGACATGCCACCAGTGTGCCGCCTGCCGGCTATCTACCGACCGACCCCAGTCCATCGGGACTCTGCGGCGGCACTCTGCTCCACCGCATCGAGCACCCGCTGCACCTGCAGGCCGTCCGCGAAGGACGGGCGCGGATCGCCGTCGCTGACAATTGCATCCACGAAGTCGCGGAACTCGTGGGTGAAGCTGTGCTCGTAGCCGATCAGGTGGCCCGGCGGCCACCAGGCGCTCATATACGGATGACCCGGCTGCGTCACCGAGATCGTGGTCCAGCCCGCATCCTTGCTGTCGACCGTGTGGTCGTAGATCGAGAGCTCGTTCATCGACTGGAAGTCGAATCGCAGGCTGCCCAGAGAGCCGTTCACCTCGATCTCGAGTCCGTTGCCGCGACCGTTCGCGAACCGCGTGGCCTCGAATGACCCGATCGCGCCGTTGTCGAAGCGCGCATGGAACAGGGCTGCGTCATCCACGGTGACCTGACCCCGCTCACTGCTCGGGGTCGCCTTGAGCAGTTGCACCTCGCCTACCAGTGGCCGCTCGGTGATGAACGTCTCGGTCAAGCCGCTCACTCCAGTGATGCTGCTGCCCGTGATGAACTGCGCCATGTCGATGATGTGCGCTCCAATGTCACCCAGCGCGCCCGAGCCGGCGATGTCCTTCTGCAGGCGCCACACGAGCGGGAAGTCCGCATCGACGATCCAGTCCTGGAGGTAGACCGCACGCACATGGAAGATCCGCCCGAGTCGGCCGGACTCGATGAGCTGCTGCGCATAGGTGACGGCCGGGACTCGTCGGTAGCTGAAACCCACCATCGACTTGCCGGTCGCAAGCGCTGCGGCAGCCGTCATGCGTTCGGCCTCGGCGACGGAGTTCGCCAACGGCTTCTCGCACAGGACGTTCTTGCCCGCGGCGAGGGCCGCGACGGCGATCTCCTCGTGGGAGTCGCCTGGGGTGCAAACGTCAATGATGTCGATGTCGTCGCGGGCCACGAGGGCTCGCCAGTCGGTCTCGAAGGACGACCAGCCGAGTTTGCCGGCCGCGGCGGAAACCGCGTCGGCGTTCCGGCCGCAGATCGCCCGCATCTCGACGTCGACGCCGAGGTCGTACACGTGGTTGAGCGTGCGCCAGCCCTGCGAGTGCAGGGCGCCCATGAAGGCATAGCCCACCATGCCGATTCCGAGCTTACGAGTCATGCGACGCTCCTCACCACGGACTGCCATTCATCGGGCGACGTCTCCAGCGGGCCCCAGTAGAGCACGCCGACGCCATCCGCTCCAGCGGTCACGACCACAGAGTTTGTGATCGCGAACTGGTGGATCCAGTTACCCCTGCGCGAGCGCCTCGCGCATGGATACTGAGTGCGTGACGGCAGAGGAGGTGCTCACGTCGAGCCTGGCTGAGAGCACCGCCATCACTCGTCGCCGCGTGCTCGGCCTCACGGCCACTGCCCTCGCCATGGCCGTTCCCACCGGGGAGCTGCTGCTCGCACCCGGCGCGGCCGCCGTGGGTGCCGGTGTGACAAGCGATGCCGTAGCCGCGGAGCGACTCTCTCGGGCGTCATCCAGCACGGCCAGACGCGACTCACGCCCGCGGACAGCCGCGTCTCACGCAACGGTCCTGCATTTCCTGCGTCGGGCCACCTACGGTCCCACCCCCTCGTCGATCGCCGAGGTGTCGGCGCGGGGTCCGGTCGCGTGGCTTGATCGGCACTTGAACCCGCCCTCGATCCCGGACCCGCAGGGCGACGCCATCCGTGCTCTGTACCCGGAGGCCCGTTGGGGCATCCGACAGGTCTACCGGGCCGTCGACGCCGGTCGCGTGGATCGCTATTCCTGGGATGTGATGCTCCCCCTCGGCCAGTACACGCTGGCCCTCGCAACATGGAGTTCGCGTCAACTGTTCGAAGTCATGGTGGAGTTCTGGAGCAACCATCTCAACGTTGCCAACCCCTCCGACGGCGTCTGGGACAACCGCCAGGACTACGACCATCGCGTGATCCGCGCCCACGCGCTGGGCAAGTTCAGCGACATGCTCGCGGCGAGCGCTGCCCATCCCGCGATGCTGTCGTACCTCAACCAGGCGGACTCGACGCGCGAAGCCCCGAATGAGAACTACGGTCGCGAGCTCCTGGAACTCCACACCGTCGGAGTGGGCGCCGGCTACAGCGAGGCGATGGTCCTGGACTCCGCGAGGATCATGACGGGCTACACGCTCCAGTGGGATGAGCGCTCGCCCCGCTTCCGCGAGTTCCGCTATGACCCGTCAATCCACTGGACCGGCCGGGTGCACGTGCTGGGATTCAGTCACCGCAATGCCACCAGGGACGGTCGGGGCGTCGTCGATGAATACTTGGACTATCTCGCCCACCACCCCGCCACGGCAAGGAACATCGCGCGCAAGCTGGCCATCCGATTCGTATCCGACGATCCGCCGGCGTCCTTGATCGCGCGCCTTGCCGCCACCTACTTGGCCCATGACACCGCCATCACTCCGGTGCTGCGCCAGCTGTTCACCTCTCACGAGTTCCTCACGGCGCGATCGGCGAAGGTGCGGCGGCCCTATGAGGATCTGGTCGCGACGGTGAGGACCCTTGGCTATCGGCTCCTTCCTCCTCACGCCGGCACCGATGCTCGGCGCAAGGGCCCGGAGGCGCTGTACTGGATCTCGACGTCGCTGCAGCAGGCACCGCTGGCATGGGTGCAGCCGGACGGTTATCCGGACGTGGCACTCGCCTGGGGTTCAGCTGGCGGCCTGCTGCATCGCTGGAACATGCACCAGGGCCTGGCTGGTGGGTGGTGGCCCAGCAAGGACCGGATTATGGTGCCCAAGCTGGCCTCCCTGCTGCCGCGTCGACTGACCACGTACGGGGCGCTGGTCGATGCGCTGTCCACCAAGCTCACCGGCGAGCCGCTGCCGGCTGGTGACTCCGCAGCAGCGCTGACCTTCCTCGGCAAGACACCGAGCACGCGCGTACGTCGCGACGATGCTGCCGTGACCTGGGATCTCGTGCGCACTGTTGCCATCCTTCTCGATTCTGCGAATCACCAAGTGAGGTAGGCGATGAGCGACTCGAACGGGTGCCCCGACTGCCGATCCACCGGCGATGGCTCCGACCCCACTGGTCTGCTGTCCCGGCGATCGTTCCTGCGCAGGGCGGTGGGAACCACGGCAGCCGCAATGGCCGGCCTTGCGACGCCGCAGCTGACCACGCGTGTGGCCTTCGCCGATACTCCCGCGTACTCAGGAGACGTGCTTGTCGTGCTGTCCATGCGGGGAGGATTCGACGGACTGTCGGCCATCGTCCCGCTGGGCGATCCCGACTACCGAGCCGCTCGGCCCGGCATCGCCATTCCCGAGGGGCAGGCGCTGTCGACCGGGAGTCGGTTCTGGGGACTTCACCCGGGCCTTGCTCCATTGAAGCCGTGGTGGGATGCAGGCTCGTTCGGAGCCATCCAGGCGGTCGGGGCCCCTGATCCCACGCGATCGCACTTCGCGGCGACGGAGGCCATGGAGCGCGCAGCGCCTGGCTCTTCACTTCGGACCGGATGGATCGATCGGACGCTCGGGCTCAGGTCGCCGTCGACCGTGTTCCAGGGAGTGGCCGTTGGTGACTCCCTCGCACCCGCTTCCATGGCCGGACCGTTCGCGGAACTCGCGTTCAACTCGATCGATGAGTTCAACCTGAGCAGTGTCTACGGCAGCACCCCTGAGCAGATCGCCGCGGACGGCCAGCGATGGGCCAGTGCCCTCACCACTCTGCACGCGCGCATCCCCTCGCTTCGCGGAGCCGCGGGCTCAGCTCTCGGCGCCGTGGCCACCGCGCGCGCCCTCAAGGCATCCGGGTACTCAGCCACCAACGGCGCGGTCTACCCCCACCTGGTTAAGGGCGGACCGTATGAGGACAGTCACCTCTCGACCGCGCTGTTCGATGCCGCCCGCCTGGTTCGAGCGAACGTCGGCCTGCAACTGGTCTGCCTCGACTACGACGACTGGGACATGCACGCCAATCTGGGCACCGTAGAGCAAGGACGATTCCGTGATCGGCTCTCCGAGTGGTCGGCGTCGATCGCTGCGTTCCTCACCGATCTGGGTCCCGATGGGATGCAGAGCGTCGCCGTCGTCACGCTGTCCGAGTTCGGCAGGCGCGTGAAAGAGAACGGCGACCTCGGAGTCGACCACGGGCACGGCAACGCCATGCTGCTCTTTGGCGGCGGCGTGGTGGGCGGCACGGTGCACGGCACCTGGCCTGGGCTCGCACCCGAGCGGCTCGACGACGGCGACCTTGCCGGCACGACGGACTACCGAGACGTGCTCGCCGAGGCCCTGACTCGTCGTTGCCGCCAGCCCGCCAGTGATCTGGCTGCCGTGTTCCCCAACCGTGGGGCCTTCGCAACCATTGGCGCGTTCACCCAGAAGAGCTGACCGGCTGCCCACTGCAGACGTCGCTCTTGAGGTCTTCGGCCACCGTCTCCATGCCCGGATCACTGCCGCAGGCGATCTCAGGGGACTTCAGGAACCACCCCGTTTCATCCTTCTTGAACAGGAAGGTCAGGGACTGGGGCGCCTGGCCTTCACCCGACACAGTGGCGCGAGCGAAGGCCCACGAGCCTGAGCACTTCAGCGTCTCAAGTGCCGTCAGTTCGAGCTTCGATTCCCCCACGATGTGCTCGACCTCATGCGAGACACCATCGACATCGCAGGAGGAATCCACTGCGGGGCCCGAGCAGCCAGAGGCGAGCAGGGCTACGACGCCCGCTGCCACCAGCCCTGCTCTGGGTCTCATCGTCAGAGCATGGCCCTGAGAGCGCTTCGGCGCCGCATGGACGCGTATGTACGCCCTGCAACACACCGATCGGAAGATTGTGAATTTCGTCACGACTTCGGGCCGGACCGGGAGTAGCGTGAACGCCATGTACACGTCGACGCTCCGGCATCTGGGCTGGCTCGAGGACGTGACGCCGGTCACCGAGGTCGGGGAGATCCCTGATCTCGACGTCGACGCGCGCTTCTGGGCCGCCATCGATCTCATGGACGGCCTGCTCAGCGACGGCTGAGATGCCGCGTCGCGAAGCGGCATCGAGCCGATGGCGACGCCGGTGGTAGCCGGGCTCAGGCGAGGCCGTGCTCGGCGAGACTCTTGCGCTCCTGGCTGCGGAACTGACCGAACCGCGGCAGGAACTTCTCCCAGTCGATGATGTGCGAGTCGATCTCCGGCCCGTCGATGCACGCATGCTTGCGGACGATGGCGCCGTCGATGACCACCGGCACCATGCACGCCCCGCACATACCGGTGGCATCGACCATGATCGAGTTCAGGCTCGCGACGCATGGCGTCCCGAAGCTCACGCACAGGTCGCTGACCGCGCGCATCATCAGTGGCGGCCCGATGGTGACGACCTCGGCAACGGTGCGTCTTTCGCCGACGCGGTTCGCCTCCAGCATCTCGGCCAGCGGTCCGGTCACGAACCCGCTCACGCCGAAAGATCCGTCGTTCGTCGTGTAGACGACGTCCAGGAGATCGCCGTACTCCTCCTGCAGCCGTCCGACGCGCTCGGTGGGCTCGGTCCAGAACATGAGGTCCTTCGTCCGGAAGCCTGACACCAGCGTCACGTGATTGCCCGCCAACAGGTGTTCCTTGACGATCGGGTAGGCCGGCGGAAGTCCCAGTCCACCCGCGGTGAACACGACAGTGCTGCCCGGTTCGAGGGGATGCACGTCGCTGGCGCGACCGAGCGGACCGGCGATGCCGGTGAAGGTCTCCCCGACCTGCATCTGGTTGATCTCGATGCTGCTCGTGCCCATGCCCTGGACGACCAGCGTGATCGTGCCGGCATCGACGTCCCAGTCGGCGAGCGTAAGCGGGATGAGCTCGCCGTCTGGTCGCGGAAGCACGCGGACGAACTGTCCCGCACGGGCCGCGCGGGCGATGAGCGGGGAGTGAACGGTGAACTCCATGATGCCTTCGCTCAACGCGCTCTTGGCGAGGATCGACTGCGGCGCAGACGCGAGGTCGGAGAACTCCCTCGCACTCTCGACCATGCCGCGCACTTCATCAGTCGAAAGGTCGATCGCACCGAGGATCTCCCGAGCCGCGGCCTGGCCGTCACCGGCCGCCATGATCGCGGTCGATCCGCCACGGGCGGCATCGCCGCCGCTGTAGACGCCCTCCATCGTCGTCTCCTGCGAGCCCTTGTGGTCCAGTTCGATCGTCCCCCACTTGGACGTGTGCAGCCTCGGCTCGGAGTCCTTGATGATCGGGTTGGCGTCGTTGCCGAGCGCCATGATGACGAGGTCGACCTTGAACACCTCGGTCTTCCCAGTCTCGACGGGGCGGCGGCGACCCGATGCGTCCGGCTCACCCAACTCCATGACGGCGAGCGTCGCGGCCGTGACGAAGCCGGTCTCCGGGCTTCCGATGAACTCCGATGGGGAGCGCAGCACCTTCAGGGCGATGCCCTCCTCCAGCGCATGCTCGAGTTCCTCGACGCGCGCGGGCATCTCCTTCTGCGTGCGGCGGTACACGATCGTGACGTTGCCGCCGAGCCGCTGTGCGGTGCGAGCAGCGTCCATGGCGGTGTTGCCACCGCCGATGACGATGACGTCCTTGCCGTCGGTCTCGGGCAGGGGGGTCTCGTAGTCAGAACGCAGGCCCTGCATGAGGTTCACGCGGGTGAGGAACTCGTTGGCTGACATCACGTTGAGCAGGTGTTCGCCGGGGATGTTCATGAAGCGCGGAAGCCCCGCACCCGTGCCGACGAAGATGCGGTAGAAGCCCGCGTCGCGCAGGTCCTGCAGGGTCGCGGTCTTGCCGACCACGAAGTTCTGGACGAACTTGCCGCCCAGCAGTCGGATCTTGGCGACCACGTCGTCGATCAGCTCGTTGGGCAGGCGGAACTCGGGAATCCCATAGCGGAGCACGCCACCAAGCGCGTGGAACGCCTCGAACACCGTGACCGGGAAGCCCTCGCTGGAGAGCAGGTACGCATTGATGAGGCCCGACGGGCCGGAGCCGACGATGGCCACCGGCGGACGGTTGGCCACGTCCCATGGATCGCGACGGCCGGCGAGCTTGCGCGCGGCACCCTCGGGGTTGACGATCTTCTCCCGTTCGGGCAGGAACCACTCGAGCTGACCGATCGCGATCGGCAGCTTCTGCAGGCACACGCCCTGGCACTGCAACTCCTGTGGACACACGCGACCGGTGACGTCGGGCAGCGGGTTGCTGGCCTCCATCAACTCCAGTGCGCCGCGGAAGTCGCCCTTGCCGATCAGGTCGATGACCTGCGGGATGTGGATCGAGACGGGGCAGCCGCCCTTGGGCTCACCGTGCTCGGCAAGGAAGGCGCCGAGCTCGCACGGCTTCTCCTCGCACTGCTTGTCGCGCAGCACTTCCAGCCACACGATCAGGTCGACGTCGCGCGCGCTGCAGCCCACGTCCATGTAGCCGAGGTAGCCCTGGTTGACGAGTCCGAAGTCGTGCGAGCGCGCCTCCGACTCACGGATGTACGGCGGGATCCCGTTGTTCATCGGCCAGTCAACCGAGAGGCCCGCGAACATCGGATAGCGGTCCGACAGGTGCGCGTCGAGTCCGCGAACGAACTTGCGCTTCATGCTCAACGGAAGGTCCCACACGAAGCGCATCAGGACGGTGCTGCTGTCGTCGTCGCGCAGCAGCATCGACCACAGCATGTCCACGAACTCCGGGCCCAGCTCCGGCTGCTGGAACTCCCACGCCACCGCCGCCATGCCATCGGAGATGAACAGTTCGCGGAAGGCCCGCGGCTCACTGGTGAGCCTGCGCTTCAGCAGGTCCATCTGGTGGTTGAACGACTCCACCGGCTCCGATCGCTCGAGCACCTCCACCTGCGCACGGCTGCTCTCCAGCGTGCTGCTCGCGTCCAGATAGCGCTGCAAGTCCTCCGAGCCTGTGGAAGGCTCGCCCGCTCCGTCAAGCCCAGCGGTCATCGGATGATCTCCGCGTCGCATGTCTTGCGAGCCCGGTCGATGCGCTTCTGGATCTCCGGCGTTATCTCGACGCTCTCGAGTGCGCCCGGGATCATCTGCGCGACCTGACGGACCTCGCCGTCGATGATCATCGTGGTCTTCTCGAAGAACTGTGGCAGTTCCTGGTAGCAGGTCCCGCAGTCGTTGCACAGCGGGATGTCCGCCGGATCGAGCCAGACCGGCCGGTCCGTGACGGCGACCGACGACGCCGCGGAGGCCGCCGCAGGTGCGGCCCCGACGCCTGCGGGTGCAGCGCCGAACCCGAGTCCGACGGGCGCCTTGCTCGACGTCGCCAGCTCGGACATGGCCCTCGCGATGTCGTCCAGCGAGCTCTCGCGCTGCTGCATCGCCTGGTCGTACAGCGCCTTCAACTCGTCGAAGTCGGTGCGATGCAGGGCGGTGAGCTGGGCCTCGTGCACACCGGACAGGTACTGCAGCGTCTGCCAGTACCGGCGCCGGTCCTCGACCAGGGAGACGATCGGCTCCGCGCACGCGACCTTGATCAGCCGTCGGTCGTCATCGGTTGCGTAGACGAACGGGACCTTGCCTGCCCGTTGCGGGCGGGGCAGTTCGACGTACTCGTGGATGGGCATCGCCCGCTCCTCGACCTCGGCCGCGAGCCGGCGGAACTGCTTCTTGAAGCGCACCTCGCCGAGAGCGAACTCGGCGGGCGTCAGCGGAGTCGTCATCAGCTGGAGATTGCCGTCTGCATCCAGGTACTGCAGCGTGCTGGTCGTCCAGTTCTTGTCGATGTCGGGATTGCCGTCGAGTGAGAACCACTCGTGCAGCGTCGAGCCCACGCGTGGGTCGTGGACGAAGAGCGGATGCATGCGGCTCTCGACCGCCAATCGAGCCCGAGCGTTGGACGACGACTCGGAGATGCCCTGCTCGCTACCGCATGGTGTGTAGACATCCATGACGGCCGGTGCCGGGTACTCAAGGAGGCGCATCGTGCTCTGCAGGAAGTGTCCGTGCATCGCCGTGCTCGTGGCGCACGCGAACACATGCGGGTGGAACGACGCGATCAGCCCAAGCTCCTTGCGTCCCTCGTGCTTGCCGTCATGAGAGGCACCGAAGCGCGACAGGTCGGAGTCCTGGCCGGTGTAGCTCGACGTCGAGGCCTGACCGCCGGTGTTGGAGTAGGCGCCGGAGTCCAGCACCAGGATCTTGATCGGGGTGTCGCTCGCCAGGACACGGGACATCGCGCCGAAGCCGATGTCGTAGCTGGCTCCGTCGCCGCCGATCGTGAGCACGGTCGGAAGCATGCCCATCTCTTCAGTCGTGAACTCCGACCACGAGAGCATGCGGAACTCCCGCTCGTGCAGCGCCGGGTCGTAGGCATCGTCGAGTTCGAGGCGAGCCATCCGAAGAGCCTTGACATCGGACACGACCTGGGCCGAGATGCCCTCGAAGATGCCCTTCGCCAGCGGCTGAGAGTCCTGGAACAGGCTGTTCACCCACGGATCCAAGTAGGCGTTGAACGGCATCGTCGATGCGTAGACACTGCTGCAGCCGGTCGCGTTCGCGATGACCGTCGAGGCGGGTCCGTTTCCGGTGGGGCCGCCCTCGTACAGGTACAGCCTCGTCTCGAGGGTCGAGATGATCGCATCGAGGCGAGCACGTCGTTCAGCCTCGGTCGCGTCCAGCCCATCTCGCTTGTCCTGCAACGAGGTGATCAGCGAGTCGAGGTCGCGCAGGTGCGCACGACGTCGTCCGTCGCCCAGCGCATGGCTGGTCGCCATGACCAGTCTGATCGCCGTGACCTCACCACAGCCGCGGCAGCCGCCGTGGCCGCCGGCCGTCGCGTAGAAGTTCGGACGGTCGAGGAGGAGGCGCTTGAGATCGCCGTCGACTCCGGTTGATCCCTCATAGAAGCGCTTGGGCGTGTTCGGCAACTGGCTCATGAACTCGAAGCGGTCCTGCACCGTCTCGAGAATCGCGGGATCCTGGTCGAGCGGCGTGAGCGCGCCCGGGCCGCACACCTCGATGCACTCCAGGCAGCCGGTGCACTTCCACGGGTCGATCGTCGCGGCGAACAATGCTCCCGTGCCAGGGACGTCGCCCTCCATGGCGTCGAAGAACGGCCGGGTGCGCGCCACCGGGAAGATCGCCAGCGTGGCTACCAGGGCGTCGAGGTTGCGCAGAAGTGTCGGGTTGTCGACGTCGAGCGTGCGCGCGACCTCGGCAACGACTTCGTGGAACGGGCGCGGCGACTTGTCCTGCCGGTAGGCCTCACGTACCCGCTCGCTCAGGGCGTAGACCTGCGAACGCAGCGCCTCACGCTGCGCGTCGACGAGGTCCATCTCCTTGATGCCGGTCAGCAGCAGGTCGTGGATCTCATGAACGGTGTTGGGGATGGCGGCGTCAGGACACACGAGGGCGCACTCCATGCATCCGGTGCACGAGTCGAAGTGGAACTCCGGCACGGTCAGGCGGAATAGCCCCTTGTCCTTGCCGGCCGACGTTCCCGCAGGCATGAACAGGCCGATGCCCGGGAGTACCGGAGCCTCGGCCATCGTGCCTTCGCGGAAGGGGCGAGCCACGAGGTCCTCGTAGTAGGCCGGGTCGAAGAGCCCGCTTGATGCGGATGCCGTCGGGCTCGTGCACATCGCCGCGGACAGAGCCACGGTGTGCAGCGTCCGGACGGGACCGGACTCCTGCTCGATCGCGAGGAACTCAGGGGTGTCGTACTCGACGATCCGCGCGGCCTCCATGCCCTCGCGGATGACCGCCATGTTGCCCTCGACGACTGCCTTGCCCTTGCCGCCGAACTTCTTCGTGATCTGCGCTCGCACCTTGTCGAGTACGGCGTCCTCGGACGCGCCCTGCGTCACGCGGTCGACATGGCCCACGACCGCACCGATGAAGGCAATTCCCATCATGCGCAATTGAAGTTCCGGCGAAGGGGCGTGCTTCTTGGCGACGCTGAATGCATCGACGACCAGGAACTGGATCTTGCGGTCGCGGATGGCCTTGCGCGCGTACTTCGGCAACTCGCGCCAGACGTCCTCGGGCGACAGGTCGGACTGCAGGATGAACGTGCCGCCCTCGACCAGTCCCTTCAGCGGGTTCGCATGGATGAACGACTTGTGGTCCGGCGATACGACGATCTCGACGTCCTCGAGTTCGGCGTTGGTCAGCAGCACCGGCTCCGGACTGAGCGTGATGTAGTAGTTCGTCGGCGCGCCACTCTTCTCCGAGCCGTACTTGGGCGCGGACTTCGAGTGCATGCCAAGGACGCCAGCGAGGATGTCGGTCAGGAGTTTGCCCGTGGCGATCGTGCCGTAGCCACCGACCGAGTGGAAGCGGATCCGCATGGCCGAGGCGGGCAGCAGGATCGGGTTCGGCTCGGTCTCCAACGCCATGAGCTCGGTTTCCGGGTAGGCCGCGCGCAGCCGAGACTGGATCTCGGCCATGGTGCCTTCCGGATCCTTCGAAAAGAACTGCGAGCCGAGGTAGATCAGCGGCGCGCTCGTGCCGTCCACCATGTTCTTGTACGCGGCGACGACATGCCGCGGCTGCACGTCGTGCCCGCCGAGTCCGAAGATCGCCGTCGTCAGTCGCGGCGTCGCGGCCAGCGCCGGGATACCGTCGTACTGCATCGTCTCGGCGTTCGCGCGCGCCTTGAACAGCGCCTGGGTGACGAAGCTCGTCAAGGCGGTCTGGTCGGAGCGTTCGAGGACCGTGACGGCCTTTGCCCCGGTCAGCGCCTCGATCAGCTCTGCCTCGGGGAACGGCTGGAGCAGCTTCACCGAGACGACACCGACCTTCAGGCCCTGTGCGCGAAGGACCGGCAGCACCGCCTGGACGTCGTCGGTGATCGAGCCGAGGCCGACCATGATGTAGTCCGCGTCGTCGCAGCCGTACGTCAGGAGCGGGGAGTACGTGCGACCGGTGAGGGCCGAGTACTCGTCCATCGCCTGTCGGACCAGGCTCGGCACCGCGCTGACGAAGTGGGTCCGGTGGTCCACTGCACCGGCCTGGAAGTCGGGCTGGTTCTGCACGGGCCCGGTCAGACCCGGGTTGTTGACGTCGACCAGCGCCGGGACCATCTGGCGCGTGCCCTTCTCCATGGCGTTGAGCCACTGCCGTCGCCACTGGCCGCGCAGTTCCTCCGGCACCCAGGCAAGGGTCTCGGCGACGAGGTCGCCGTCGCTGTCCTGCTCGATTGCCTCGGTGGCGCCGTCGAGGAAGGCCCGCAGCTCGTCCAGCGACTGAGGGGAGAAGTCGTCACGGTGCCGGTCGAGGTAGCCGCGCAGTTGGAAGACGCGTCCCTTCGCGCCGAACAGCAGCTCTTGCGCGACGGTCGGCGCCTTGATCCGGCCGGCGGGATCGCCGAGGTACTCGCGCAGCAACGCCGGCTCGGGAAGCCGTGCCTCGCTGAGCATGTGACTGGTCGAGAACCCGTCCATGGCGTTGGCAACGGGGATGAGGGACAGCGCCGACGTGCGGTACGAGATGGCCGCGAGGTCGGCAGCCTCCTGCGGGTTGGAGCCGAAGAGGATGGTGTAGCCCGCGGACAGCAGCGCGTAGACGTCGTCATGGCCGGCCATCACGTTGAGGGAGTGCTTGGAGACCACGCGCGCCGCGACCTGCAGGACGAAGCCACCGATCTTCTTGCCGACCGTGACGTAGTGGGACTCCATCGCGTAGAGGATGCCCTGACTGGAGGACGCGTTGGAGATGAACTGGCCGCCGGTGAGCGCTGCGCCGAGCGCGCCGCTTTGTGCCGAGTGCTCGCCCTCAGGCTCGAAGAAGAAGGGGTGCTTGCCCCACACATTGACGCCGCCCTCGGCACGGGCCGCCTCGTAGAGCTCGGAGATCTCCGTCGACGGCGTGATGGGATAGCCGATGACGCCACCACAGACGTGGGTCATGACATGTGCCACAGCTCCGTTTCCGCTGATAACGGTCGGAAGGCCCTCGTAACGGGTCTGCTGTGCAGTCATGTGCGCATCCCTAGCGGTCAGGTGGTGTCCGAGCCGGACGGACTGGTTCGACCTTCGTCGGCGCCCAGCGCATCGTCGACGGCGGGCCGCTGGAAGCAGGGCCGCTTGCGCGGCAGCATCGCGGCACTCCCTTCGACAGCCCGCGTTGTCAGCCTACGGATCGGGTGTCCACGGTCACGGGTCCATGGTCCTGACCTGAGTCAGCGAAAGCCCGTTGTTGCGCCGCCGCCCGGAGCTGCTCTCACATGAACGAGCGGGAAGTGGCAATGATCACAGCGGCCAGCGCCTTGGGCGCCGCCAGCATCGGGGAGTGCCCGCCGTCCAGCCAGGCCAGCGGGGCTGAGGCCCGCTCCGCACCCGCCAGCATCCCCACGGCGCCCAGCATCCGGTCGTCACGGCAGGCGATCCCGGCAGTGGGGACGTCAGGCCAGGCCGTCAGAGGCGAAGGGTCGGACCACATCCCCCAATGCTGCGGTCGAAGTCGGGCCGCCGCCGCCGTCGCGGTTGCAGGATCGCAGTCCGGGTACAGCAGCTCGAGCGCGACGTCCATCGACACGCCGGTGCTGCCGTCCTCGCACCGCACCTGGGGCGCCTCGCGATACCACTGCGTGTAGATGCCGGGCAGCTCCCTGGCCTGCTCGCGCGCTGAGCTACCCGGCTCCGGCCACAGCGCGGCCAGCATGACGATTCCCCTAGCACCGAGGCGTTCGGCCACCACAGGAGCGACCAGACCCGCCAGCGAGTGCGCCACGACGACCACGTCACCTCGCCCCGCGGCGGCGTGGTCTACGACCTCGGCGTACCGCTCGATGCCAGCGCCGGGCTCGTTGATGGGCAGGTCTACCGCGACGGAGTCAACGTCCAGCACTGCCAGTTCCCGCTGCAGCGGCTCCCAGCACCAGGCGCCGTGCCAGGCACCATGCAGCAGGACCAGCGTGGACATTCCTGCTCCCCTCGGGCGAGCGCCGGCATCCGTCGGACCTGAACGATTCTTCCTTACCGACCACGAGGGCAGTGTCGTGAATCGCTTGCGTGGGTCGCCTGTGTCCTGCACGCTGCGGATACCCGCGCTCCCGCGGAGCCCTGCACCGTTCTTTGAAGTTTCGCCCGACCAGCAAGGAGCCCCATGGACAAGGTCGTGGCCTCCGCTCGAGAAGCGGTTGCCGACATCCCCGACGGCGCGACGGTCATCGTGGGTGGCTTCGGCCTGTGCGGCATCCCGTCGGTCCTCATCCGGGCTCTCTTGGACGCCGGCACGAGTGGCTTGCGGGTGACGTCGAACAACTGCGGGGTCGATGACTGGGGACTGGGCCTGCTGCTGGGTGCGCACAGGATCGAGCGCATGACGTCGTCGTACGTCGGCGAGAACAAGGAGTTCGAACGTCAGTTCCTCAGCGGAGAGCTGGAGGTCGAGTTGCTGCCTCAAGGCACGCTGGCCGAGCGCCTGCGCGCCGGTGGCTCGGGGATCCCCGCCTTCTACACACCGGCAGGAGTCGGAACACCGGTGGCCGACGGTGGCATGCCTCTGCGGCACGCGGCCGACGGCAGTGTCGCCGAGGCCTCCGAGCCGAAGGAGACACGCTGGTTCGACGGCCGCGAGTACGTGCTCGAGCGGGCGATCACTGCCGACTTCGCCCTCGTTCGAGCCTCGATCGGTGACCGCCACGGAAATCTCGTGTTCGACAAGGCCACGCGCAACTTCAACCCGCTGGCAGCCGCCGCCGGTCGGATAACGATCGCCGAGGTCGAGCAACTCGTCGAGCCTGGCGAGATCGCGCCGGAGAACGTCCACACCCCGGGGATCTTCGTCCAACGGGTCGTTCAGCTCTCCCCCGAACAGGCCGCGGACAAGCGCATCGAGCGCCGCACGGTGACGGAAGGCAAGTGATGGCGCTGACTCGAGACGAGCTCGCGGCACGGGTCGCACGTGAACTGTCCGACGGGCAGTACGTGAACCTTGGGATCGGACTGCCGACCCTCATCCCGAATCATCTGCCAGCGGGCGTACACGTCGTGCTTCAGTCCGAGAACGGGATCCTCGGCACGGGTGCCTACCCGACGGAGGAGACGGTCGATGCCGACCTCATCAATGCCGGAAAGGAGACGGTCACCGTCATCCCCGGAGCATCGTTCTTCGATTCGGCGACCAGTTTCGCCATGATCCGAGGTGGGCACATCGACGTGGCCATCCTGGGTGCGATGCAGGTATCCGCTACCGGGGACCTCGCCAACTGGATGATCCCCGGCAAGATGGTCAAGGGCATGGGTGGCGCGATGGACTTGGTCCACGGGGCCAAGCGCGTCATCGTGATGATGGAGCACATTGCCAAGGACGGCAGCCCCAAGATCCTCACCGAATGCGACCTACCGCTGACCGGCTGCGCCGTCGTGCACCGGATCATCACCGACATGGCAGTCATCGACGTCACGCTCGACGGCCTCGTTCTCGTGGAGACTGCGCCGGGCGTCACGATTGACGACGTTGTCGCGGCTACCGGCGCCCCACTGTCGGTCGACCGCGGTGTCGGCCGCCCGTCGTGAAGGACCGCTTGGGATTGCCCGTCGCGGTGACAGGAGGCGACCTTCCTGACCGCGTGCGCATCTGGGAGGTGGGACCTCGCGATGGACTGCAGAACGAGTCCACCATCGTTCCCACGCCGGTGAAGATCGAGTTCGTCGAACGGCTGGCGGCCGCCGGTCTGCCGGTCGTCGAAACAACGAGCTTCGTGCGGGCGGACCGGGTGCCACAGCTCGCGGACGGATACGAGGTGCTGACGAAGGTCACGCGGAGGGACGGCGTTCGCTACCCCGTACTCGTACCCAACCTGCGTGGCCTCGAGGCGGCCGTCACGGCAGGAGCGAACGACATCGCCGTGTTCGCAAGTGCCACCGATTCCTTCGCGGAGCGCAACCTAGGCAGGTCGCTCGCCGACCAGATGCAGATGTTCGCACCGGTGATCCGAGCGGGAACCGAACTCGGCTTCCCTGTTCGCGGCTACATCTCCATGTGCTTCGGCGACCCCTGGGAGGGATCGGTAGCTGCGAGCCAGGTCGTGGACGTGAGTCTTGCTCTCCTGGACGCCGGCTGCGGAGAACTGAGCCTCGGCGACACCATCGGCGTCGGCACACCCGGGCAGGTCGAGAGCCTCATCAGCCGCCTCGTCGACGCCGGCCTCAGCCACGATCAGCTAGGCGTGCACTTCCACGACACGTATGGCCAGGCGCTCAGCAACACCCTCGCCGCCCTCCAGTGCGGTGTCACCACCGTCGACGCATCGACGGGCGGGCTGGGCGGGTGCCCCTATGCGGACACCGCCACTGGCAATCTCGCCACGGAGGACCTCGTGTGGATGCTCGACGGGCTTGGCATCGACACCGGCGTCAACCTCGACGACCTGGTCGCCACCTCGAGCTGGATGTCGCACACGCTCGGACGTCGGCCCTCATCGCGGGTGGCCACGGCCCTGGACGGAAGTTAGCCGCGCGACTCGCTGGGTCTGACTCCAGGCGAACTCGGCTGCCCCGCCTCGCTGATGAACAGCCGAGCGGCGATCACGCGAGTGTTAATCGAGCGATCCTGGGCCACGCCGAGCACAGCCATGATGCGGTGGATGATGCTCTCGACGGACTTCACCGACGTCGACCGACGAGCAGCGATCTCCTCGTTGGTCAGCCCCGCCGCGACCATCCGAAGGACCTCCGCCTGAGACGGCGTCAACGAGGCCAGCAAACCAGCTGCCGTCTGCGGATCCATCGCACGAGAATGCGAGTCATTGAGCAGCGCACGCAGCATGGACAAAAGCACGCTGGGGTCATTGAGGTCACGCTTGCTCAGGTAGGCGGCGTCGACGAGTGCAGCATGCCGCCGGTCCGGCGCGATCGCGTAGTTGGAGAGGATGGCTACCCGCAAGTTCGGGTCGCGCTTCTTGAGGGCCACCACGAGGTCGATGCCGGATGGTCCGTCGCGTAGATCGATGTCTGTGACGATGATGGCGGGTTTGAAAGCCGCGAAGGACTTCGATGCGGACATGGCAGTCGAATGCGCCTCGACGACGTAGCCGTCCGACCGCAGCAGATCGGTCAGGAAGGCGCGGGACATTGCCTCGTCCTCGACCAGGAGGAGGCGTGTGCGGTCAGCGCCGTTCATGCTGGCGTCCCGGTGAACACCGGCATCGTGTCGCTGCCGAACGCGATGCGCGCACGAAGGATCGTTGTCGAGTCGAACGTGAGCTGCCAGTCAGCGCAATTTGCCCGGTAGACCTTCGCACCCGTGCCGTCCTCGCCCCGGTCGCGTGTGGGAATCCCGTCATCCATGACGGTCAGCACAAGATAGGAGGGATCCGCCTCGACGGTCACCCGCACCGAGTTCGCATCGCCATGACGAACGGCGTTGGTGACGCCCTCGCTCAGGACCTGGAAGAGGGAGTGCGCGGCAAGCGGGTCCTCGTCGAGGACCAGCTCAGCCGGCTTCGTGACCACGACCTCGAGTTGGATGGCGCCGTCCCATACGTCGGAGAGGTTGGCCACCTCGCGTCGCCATGGAGTCTCCACACCCGCGCCGAGTGCGTACTGGAGGCGAATGGTGAGCACCGCGATCGACACCGCGGCTTCCTCTGGAGACTGATCCCGGATCTTGATCGCCGCCGCGACCATCGTCGCCTGCACAGTGCCGTGCAAGAGCCGCCCGAAGCTCCGCTGCTCATTCCATGCACGCTGGCGAAGTCGGGCGGCCGCCCATTCGACCGACAGCACGGCGTTGCGTAGTTCGTCTCGTGCCACACGGAGCTCGTGCTCGACGGAGCCCTCCGCAGCCGCCGCGACCATTGTCGTCAGTGCCAGGACCAGAATCACGATCAGCGACGAGCCCGTCGCGGACAGGCCGACCGACTGCAGCCACGAGTCCGGCGTTCGTCCCGAGAACTTGACCAAGGCCCCCAGGAGCAGGCCGACCGCCACGGTGACTGCAAGCCACGACGCGAGAACGGCCGCCGCCGACTGCACCCGTGACCATCGTGGAACAGCCCTCATCACGGGCGCCCGCAGCGCTCGGAGGAGCAGGCCCACCACGATTCCCGACAGCAGCACGGCGATCACGCCGATCACCGCGCCCAGCACGTGCATCGTGACGACCAGCGGAGTCGCGATCACCACAGCTGCGGTCACCAGTGGCGCGAACGGACGCACGGTGAACATGCCGGACACGTAGGCGAGCAGTGGGAATCGCGGCAGTTCAGGCGAATGCTCCGTCTCGGCCAGCAGTTCCGCATCGACGATGGCGCGCTTCTCCAACTCGTGACTCAGCGGCCTGATCAGCTCGTCGACCGTCCTGCGCAGTGAATCAGCGGCCATTCCAGGCTCGCCGCTCGCGGCACTCGCTTCCTGCAGGCCTGCCGTGAGCGCGGCCTGTGTCTGCTCGACCACCCTGCTTCGGAAGTCACTCAGCATGGTGCTGGCGCGGTCGGCCAGCTCCTGCTCACGCCGCATCTCGCCCTGAAGGCTCGCCACGGTGGCACGATGCCCACGCCAGCCGTCGACGATGAGCGTCGCGAGGCTGTACCAGACGGCGAAGGCAATGGCAGCGCCGGCGGCGCGCTCGAACACGTCGCCGTCGTCCACGAGGTTGAGCCGCTCGCCGACGACTGCGAGAAACGCACCACGAACCCAACCCGCGACCAAGAGCGTCGCGATGAGCGCCGGTGTCCGCGACGGGCGCGGTCGCGGTGAGAGGTACGTCAGCCAGGCCAGGAGGAGGAAGCCGCCAAGGAGCACGTGGGCCAAGACACTGAGGCCGACCCATGCCAGGGGTTGAACGTCCGGACCGTCGGGGATCCACGAGAACGCGGCCGCCGTGCCGCCCACCAGCGTGAACAGCCATGCCGGCACGCTCACGGCATAGCGACCGCCGAGGCGCTGCCACCAGCCCGGTCCGCCGCTCATGCGTCTCCCGCCGTTGCCGCTCCGGAGCCCCCTGCGCGTTCGCAATCACCTCGGTTCGTCGAGGTTGGTCTCGGCTCGAGACTGCCAGAGACTGCGGCCCGTTGTTAGGTCATGGGTGTCGGGATGCCCCTACAGCAGATGTCCATCTTCGCTGCAATGTCGCGTGTGTCCCGAGGGTTAACCCGTCGTGAGTCGAATGCCGCCTCGTCGGCTCCTAGTTTCGAGGCAGCAGGTCCGGCCGCGAATCCGCGCACGGACACCCCGCGAATCGAGGAGGCTGGCCGTGGGAACCTTCCTGGCCCGGCACGCAGAAATACTCGTCACCATGGATGACGAGCGGCGCGAGATCAAGGACGGTGGGATCTTCGCGCGCGACGGAATCATCGAAAAGGTCGGGCCGACGTCCGAGCTGCCAGATACCGCAGATGTGGTCATCGACCTCACCGGCCAGGTCGTCCTGCCCGGCTTCGTCAATACCCATCACCACCTGGACCAGACGCTCACGCGAAACCTGCCCCAGGCACAGAACATCAACCTCTTCCCGTGGCTCATCGCCCACTATGAGATCTGGGCCGAACGCACCCCCGAGGCAACACGTTGCAGCACCCTGGTTGGGCTCGCTGAGCTCGCCGTCAGCGGCTGCACGACCGTGTTCGACCACTCCTACGTGTTCCAGAACGGCTGTCGAGTCGACGATCAGATCGCTGCTGCAGCCGAGATCGGCACGCGCTTCGTCGCGTGCCGCGGGTCGATGACGCTGGGCAAGTCACTTGGTGGCCTTCCCCCGGACAGCTGCGTCGAGAACGAGGACGACATCCTCGTCGACTCCGAGCGCGTCATCAACCGGTACCACGATCCGTCACGCGGCTCGATGCTCAACGTCTCTCTCGGCCCGTGTTCGCCCTTCTCGGTGACCCCCGGCCTCATGACGCGCTCGGCTGAGCTGGCTCGCCAGCATGTCGGCGTCGGCTTGCACACGCACCTGTGCGAGACATTCGACGAGGAGAAGTTCACCCTCGAGATGTACAAGATGCGCCCCGTCGCCTACATGGAGTCGGTCGGCTGGCTCGGCAGCGACGTCTGGTACGGCCACGGCATCCATGTGAACGATCTCGAGATCGCGCAGTTCGCGGCCACGGGCACGGGCGTTGCCCACTGCCCGTCGTCGAACATGCGGCTCGCGTCGGGCATCGCCCCGGTCAAGAAGTACCGCGATGCAGGCGTTCGCGTGGGCATCGGCGTTGACGGCTCTGCCAGCAACGACTGCAACCACATGCTCGGCGAGGTACGACTGGCGATGCTGCTGGCCCGCTTGAAGATCGGCCTGCTACCACCTGAGGGCCCGCAGACGGTGCTGTCCACATCCGACCCGCTGCGTGCGGCCGAGTGGATGACGGCCCGTGAGGCTCTGGAGATCGCCACACGTGGCGGCGCCGAAGTGCTCATGCGCGACGACATCGGCCATCTCGCACCTGGGATGTGCGCCGACTTCTTCAGCATCGATCTCAACACGATCGACTACGCAGGCGGCCTAGTCGACCCGGTCGCGGCAACAGTGTTCTGCGCTCCGCAGAAGGCGAAGTACACAGTCATCAATGGTCGCATCATCGTCGAGGACGGCCGCGTCGTCACGGTCGACATGGAGCCCGTCGTGCGAGAGCACAATGCTTTCGCCCTCGCGCATGCGGGCTAGTCACCATGGAGACCACCGAAGCAACTGTCGTCACCAACACCTGCGTTGCGCCTGAGCACGAAGCTGAGTTCGCGGCATGGCAGGCGCAGATGAACCGGATCGTCGAGACGTTCCCCGGCTTCGAGGAATGGCAGGTGATCCCGCCATACCCGCCGACCCAGGTCGACTGGGTCATCGTCCAGCGATTCGCAGACAAGGAGCAGGCTCGAAACTGGCTGGCCTCGCCCGAACGAGCTGACATGGTCCGGCGCATCCAGCCGGTGCTGTCCGGAGAGGACGCGGTCAACGTCTTCGTCGGCTCACCGGGCCCCGATCGCACTTCCGAGACCACGGCGGTGATCATGACCAAGGTGGCCGCGGATGCCGAGAACGACTTCATCGCCTGGCAGAAGCAGTTGGATGCCGCTCAGTCGAAGTACCCGGGCTACCTAGGCTGCGAGTTGCAGCCACCTGTGCCGGGGTTCCAGGAGCACTTCGTCACCATGCTGAGGTTCGACTCGTCAGAGCACCTCAACGCGTGGCTGAGTTCAACGGAGCGGCAATCGTTGCTCGCCGAGTCCAACCGATTCGTCGAGCAGTCGGTCATCCGACAGGCCCGCTCGGGCTTCGGCAACTGGTTCGCCTTCGGAGCGCAACGACAGGGGATGGCACCCGCCTGGAAGAACAACTACCTCGTGCTGCTGGGGTTGTACCCCATCGTCATGCTGGAGATCTTGTTCCTCAACCCGTACATCCACTGGATGCCGTTGTCGATCAGCAACTTCATCGGCAACATCATCAGCGTCGGCGTGCTGGGCTGGCCGGTAATCTGGCTACTGTCGAAGTGGTTCGCCTGGTGGCTGGCTCCCTCGGACGAGAAGAACCTCAAACGAGACGTGGGTGGCGCCATCCTGATCCTGATCCTCATCGCGATCATGGGACTGATCTTCTACTTCATCGGTTTCCCCGTCGCAAACGTCGATTCGATCTAGGAACGGAGGACGTCATGACCGCAACCATCATCATCGTCATCGGAACGGCGATCGTGTTCGCCCTGTGGTTCTCCCCCCTCGGCAACAAGGCCGGCATCTGGGGAGGCGACGGCTAGTCAGCAATAGTCCGTGTGCCCGGTTCCGCTTCGCGGAGTCGGGCACATGTCTTTGCCGAGCGTTACGTGCGATGCCGTCACGACGAGTCGAGATTGCGCTCGAGTGCGTCGAGGATCAGGTCCAGGCCGAACGTGAAGTCCTCGCGTCGACCCGACTGCATGACGTGGCCGATCACCTCGGCCACGTGCGGGAAGTCAGCTACGGAGATGGTCGGCAGCACCTCCGCCGACACCTGGGGTGCGTCGTCGGCCTCGAACGGCAGGTTGAGCTCCATGAGGGTGAATCCGTAGAGGTGACTGTCGAGCGTATTCCACGCGTCCAGGGCGCCCTCGATCGTGAACCCGCCCTCGCGTAGTCGGCCGAGCGTTGCGTCGAGGTAACGCGTCATCCCCGGGCCGATGCTGTAGCGGGACATGATCAGGACCGCCGCCCAGGGATGGGCAAGCAGCACCTCGTGCGCCGAGATGCACCTGTGGCGCATGGCGGCCTTCCAATGCGTTCCGCTGGCGGGCACCTCGATGTCGCTGAGCACCAGGTCGGTGATGCCGTCGAGGATGTCGTCCTTGTTGCCCACGTGGTTGTAGAGCGACATCGCCTCGACCCCCAGTCGACGACCGAGCGCGCGCATCGTCAGCGCGTCGATCCCGGACTCGTCCGCAAGCCCAATCGCGGCCCGCAGGACGCGTTCTCGGCTCAACGGCGCTCGAAGGGTCGCGCTCGCGCTGCCCGCTCGTGCCATCTGCGCCTCCTTCCCGCCTACGTACATCGCAAGGTTTGACATGCTGGACCTGCCCGCGTAACTTACGACGTAAGCATACAACGTAAGTATCCGGCTGTCGCGCCGGAATCACCCAGGGAGAAACACATGCAGGCCATCGTTCAAGACACGTACGGATCAGCGGACGTGCTCGAGCTCCGCACCATCGACACCCCTTCGATCGACGACGGCGAGGTGCTGATCCAGGTGCGGGCAGCGGGCCTCGACCGCGGCGTCTGGCATCTGATGACCGGACTGCCCTACCCGATCCGGGTCGCCGGCTACGGGCTCCGCGCCCCCAAGATGCCCACGCGCGGCCGGGAGCTCGCCGGCGTGGTGTCCGCAGTCGGCAAGGACGTCACCCGGTTCGCACCGGGTGACGAGGTGTTCGGGATTGGCGAGGGCACCTTCGCCACGTACGCGGTCGCCCGCGAGGACAAGCTCGCGAGCAAGCCTGCGAACCTCACCTTCGAGGAGGCCGCGGCCGTGTCGATCTCCGCTCTAACCGCGCTTCAGGCCGTGCGCGACCACGGCGCGATCACCGCGGGTCAGCGAGTGCTCGTCATCGGCGCCTCGGGCGGTGTCGGAACCTTCGCGGTCCAGATCGCCAAGGCGTTCGGCGCGGAGGTCACCGGCGTCTGTAGCACCGGCAAGGTGGACCTGGTCCGCTCACTTGGCGTCGACCACGTCGTCGACTACACGAAGGACGACTTCGCTGACGCGAACACACGCTACGACGTCATCATCGACACCGGTGGCAATGCCTCGCTGTCACGACTACGTCGCGTGCTCTCACCGAAGGGAACGCTTGTCATCGTCGGCGGCGAGACCGGGGGCCGGGTGCTGGGCGGCTTCGACCGCGGCTTGCGCGCCGTGGCAATCTCGCCCTTCACCGGCCAGCGGCTGAAGGCGATGATGTGCTCGGAAAACCACGAGGACCTGACCGTCCTCGCCGGCCTCGTCGAATCCGGCGCCGTACGGCCCGTGGTCGAGCGTTCCTATCCGCTTGCGGAAACCTCAGACGCCATTCGCCACATGGAGCAGGGCTCGGTGCGCGGCAAGGTCGTCATCAGCATCTAGCGCGCCTTACCCCTTGGCGCTTGTCGGGTCCTTGGTGGTGGCCGACTCCTTGGTGATCTTCGACACGAGGAGGGGGTCACTCCAGCCGGCAGAGTTCTCCGCGGCCACCGTCACCAGCGTCGCGTTGAGCGCTTCGGGTGCAGTGATCGTGCAGGTCGTGGTCGTCGTCGACGTGCACTCGCCGAGCAGCGCTCCACCGGACGCCAGGTAGGCGCGAACCCGGTAGCCCGTCAGGGGCATCGCGGCCGACGCCGCCGGCGCAGTCCACGAGACGACCAGGCCGCGCTTGTCCCGTTTGGCTTGCGGATTCGCAGGCTGCACGGGACGGCCCGGCACGATGGCGTCGCTCTCCCGATCCGACGGAACGCTCACTCCGACGGTGTTCTCAGCGGTGACGTCCACGTACACGAACTGGTCCTCCTTGAGGCCGGCGATCGTGCAGGTCGTCGGCGTCGTAGCGGTCGACGACGTGCGCGGCGGGACCTGCACGGAGCACTGGGCGATGGGCGAGCCACCCGTCGGAACGTCGTAGGCGTGAGCCACGTAGTTGTAGACCGGATACCCGCCATCGTAGGAGGGCGCCTCCCAGCGGACGGCCAGCCCGAGATCGCGCGGCGCGAGGTCGACGCGCTCAGGCGGAGGTGGAACGGCGGGATTGGCCTCGAGGTGGATTCGCGCACTGGACTGCCCCCACCCGCTCTTGGTCTCCGCGGCGACCTCCACCCAGTAGGGCTCGAAGTCGAAGGCCACCAGCAGCGTGCACGTGAACTCGGAGTCGACCTCGTTGGCCGGCACCGTGCAGTTGTTGAGGACGCGCCCGTCCTTCTCCTTCGTCCACGCCTGCACGCGATAGCCGAGGATCGGCTCACCGCCGTCGGCTGCAGGCACCTGCCAGTTGACCTTGATGCGGTGGTCGGCCGGGAAGCCCTCAACGCTGCGCGGGGGCAGCGGCGTGCCGGGACGCACGCGCACGGCGGTGCGCGTCTGCGTCACGGAGGTGCCGAACTCGTTCGTCGAGCCGACTTCGAGGTAGTAGAGCGTGCCCTTGGTGAGGTCGCGGATCGTGCAGCCGACCCTCGCCTTCGAGCCGGGCGCAGCCTCGTCGGCGTTCTCCTTCGTCACGGGCAGAGTGCAGGTGGATGTCGCCGTTCCGCCGGTCGGCGACGAGAACGCCGACGCGAGGTAGGACGTGACGGGCAGGCCGCCGTCGTCCAGCGGCGGCTGCCAGGTCACAGCGACGCCCTGCGGCCTAGCCGAACCGGCGACTGCTGTCGGCGGATCAGCCTGGTCGACGAGGCGGACCTTGATCCGCGGTGTGGACGCGGGGCTGTCGCCGGCACCCGTGCGCGCGATGACCTCGACGTACACAGGGGCGCCGGTCAGACCGGGGATATCGCACTGATCACCTTTGGTGGTGCAGCTTCCGACACTGCTGCCGCCGCTGGGCGAGCGGTACGCCGTCGCCACGTACGAGTCGATGACCAGGCCGCCGTCGGACTCCGGCACGGTCCACTGGACGTGCACATTTGGGCCGATGCGCGCAGCCGTCACGGTTCGCGGGGTTCCCGGCACTGTGGCAGGGACGATCGAGATTCGTGGTGACGACGGCACGCCCTCAGCGAGCGCGTTGTAGGCGAGGACCTCGATGAAGTAGGTGGTGCCGTTCGGCAGCGGGCCCACCGGGCACGTCAGCCTGAACAGACTGAGCGGCTCGCAGGTAGCGACGGGGTCTCCCCCGTCCGGTGCGCGGAAGGCACGGACGACGTAGCGATTGATGGCGCTGCCGCCGTTGGACGCCGGCGCACTCCAGCTCACCACGGCCAGTCCGTTGCCGCGGGTGACCTTCACCGAGCGAGGGGCTTCGGGAGCGGAGCCCGCGTTCACTGTGACCCTGGTGGTGGCCGGTCCCGTCCCGGCGGCATTCGTCGCCTGCACGGAGACGTAGTAGGTCGTCGACGAGGTAAGCCCGGTGATCGAGCACGTCAGCCCGGTGGAGGTGCAGGAGGCAACCGGGTCGGCCGTGAGCGAGGTGGAGCTGTAGGCGTTGGCGGTGTAGCCGGTAATGGTCAGCCCGCCGTCACTGGAGGGTGCCAGCCAGGCCACGGTCAGGCCGTTGAGGATGCGGCTAGCCACGACCGTGCGCGGCGCGGTCGGCTTGCCGCCCGCGGTTGCGGCGACGCGAGGACTGGACTCGATTCCGGTGCCCACGGAGTTCTTCGCGTCGACGGCGACGTAGTAGGTCGTGCCATTGGTGAGCCCTGAGATCGTGCAGTTCGTTGCTGTCGTGGTCGTGCAGGCAGCGACCGCAGTGCCGTCCGTGGCTGCGCTGTAGGCGATCGCGTCATACCCGCTGACGGACGGCGTGGCCGTAGCTGCGGACCACGTGACCTCGAGTGCGGAGTCCTGGGCAGCGACCGTGACCCCCGTCGGCGCGCCGGGAACGGCGTCGACCGCCATGGCGGTCGGCGCGCCGGGAACGGCGTCGACCGCCATGGCGGGTGCGGCCGGCAGGAGCACCGCGACGGTTGCGAGGGCTACGGCGGCTACCGCCGCACGCAAGGCCCTCGTCCTTCGCCTTGTAGTGAATTCCTCGAACAACGGTCCGTCCCCCTGTGCCCATGCCAGTAATCGAGCGCCCATTGTCACCCGACAAGGGTTGACCCGCGACCACGGGGAGGGGTTGTACGCGGAAAGCGACCTAGAATTCATCTTCTGAGGCATTTGTCGGATCGAAAGAGACCTACGTGAGCCGCTTGCGCGTGCTGGTCGCGGGGCTGGCGGTGGCCGCCACTCCCCTGCTGGGCAACATGCCCGACGCCACCGCTGCGCCAATCCGGACGATCTACGGCGGCTCCGGTGCGACCGGAAACCCCGGAGTTGTCCAGTTGGCGATCTGGGAGGGGGCGGGCTGGGCCTCCTGCAGCGCGGCCATGTGGAAGCCACGGCTCCTGCTCACGGCCGCTCACTGCGTCACCAAGCAGGGCGGCAGCAGCCCCATCGACCGGATCGTGGTCTTCCCGCCTGGCGTGTCCGCGCCCATCTACTCTGACGTCGGTCCGGTCGGGGCGTCGTCGGTGCAGGTCAAGCAGTGGTGGGTCTCCCCGGACTACTCCAATCCCAGCGGCCAGGTGCAGCCGAACGACTTCGCCGTCATCGAACTGGCCAGCGATCTGGCGCCCCCTGCGTACACCAGACTCGCGACTCACGCGGACATCGCTAAGTGGGCGACGAGCCAGGCGGTGGCCGAGCATGTCGGCTACGGACTGCTCAGCCCGAACCAGCTGACCGACGTACCTATGACCATCTCGGCACCGATCACCGGCTACTACCCGGCCTCGTCGCTCGGGCCCGTGTTCACGACGTTCGCCGACCAGACAAAGGGCGTCTGCCCAGGAGACAGCGGCAGCCCCGTGTTCCGTCACGACGACGACGGCTCCTACGTGCTCGTCGGCACGGTCGCCGGGGGCGTGACCCCGTGCATTGCCGGCGCTACGGGCGAGCCGCACACGAGCAACTTCATCGGCATGGCGTACCTCAATTTGCTCAACCCAGCATTGAAGAGCGCCGGCTATCCCGCGATCCCGAGTGCCCCCAAGAGCATCGGGATGGAAGCCACCAATCGCGACGTTGTTGTGACGTGGTCCGCGCCCGAGAGTGCTGCAGACTCCGTCGCCGGCTACCAGGTCATCGACTCCTCAGGTGCCGTCGTCTGCACCTCCACCGCTCTGACCTGCACGGTGAGCAACCTGCCCGACGGCGTCCACGCCTTCACGGTTCGCGCCGTCAATGCCGAGGGGGACGGTGACGTCATGCCGGTGGACCAGAGGCTCGGTGCCACCGTCGCAGCGCCCGGGCAAATGCGCACCCCAACGGTGAAGAGGGTGGGACGCAGCAAGGTCCGCGTGTCCTTCACCAATCCGGTGTTGACGACGTCCGCCGTCGTCGGCGGCTACACGGTGACCGACAACCGAGGGCGCGTCGTGTGCCGAGCGAGGTCGACCGCCCCAATCGCCGCACAGCCCGGCCGCCTCAGCTGCATCTCGAAGACCCTGAAGAAGGGCACCTACACCCTCACGGTGGTGGCGAACACAGCCATGGGCGACAGCGTCCCGTCACGGCCCAGTCGCCGCATCTCGATCCGCTGACTCGGCGACGTGTCTTGCGGCGCAAGGTCGCATGAACCGTAGACAAATCGTGGGACACGCCTCCCGCCCAGCACGTAGGTTTGCCTCTCCGAAAGAGCGCCCCGTCCCTGAGGGTGCACCCACAAGCATCTAGGAGAGAACATGGCTTCTGATCGGCCCGTCGAAGACACCATTGCCCTCATGACGGCAGCATCCATCGAGAACTGCGAGCTCGAGCCGCGGGAGTTCATGCTCGTCCGGATCGCGGCTCTCGTCGCCTCGGGAGCACCGGCACTTTCGTACCTGGCTAACGCCGGCACGGCCGCCGACCTGGGCATCACCCTCGAGGATGTGCAGGATGTCCTCGTCGCCGTCGCGCCCATCGCGGGCGGACCGCGGACCGTCGAGGCAGCCGGGAACATCGCGCGCGCGCTCGGCTTCGCGGTTGCCGTGGCGGAGGCCGAGCTCGAGGCCCAGCTCGACGAGGGCTAGAACTGGCCGAAACGGCGGGTCGTCGGCATCCTCGTGATGGGGTTGGCGACGGCCCGTCGCCTTGAGCACCGCGTCAACTACGACGGGACCCCAGCTGCCGGACGGTAGACGTGCATGGCTGGTTGCGGTCCAGGATGAAGGAGGCGATGGCGTGATAGGCAGCAGAGCCAGGGTCACCGTGGTGCTGGTCGCGCTCGCCCTGGCCGCACCTGCCAAGCGGTCCCCGTAGTCGTCGATGTACTGCTGCATCAGTGCGGCAACGTCGTGGCGACCGCCGGACTTGCACGGGCATCAGGCGGGCCCGCGAGGGACCGTTCGGCGGCCGGCAAGGCCGCCCAGGCTTCGTGGCGTCGACAAGGCGACCGCTGGGGCCTGACCACCCGCGTCCATGGCGGGGTCCGTCTCCTGCATCTAGGGTGACGAAACGGTCCAGACCGACTCGGGAGGCACGAATGCGGCTGCGCTGGCCGGTGCGCCGGGACACCCTGCGTGCCGACTCGGTCGCCGGGCTGGTTCTCGGCGTGCAGAGCGTCCCCGACGGTCTGGCAACCGGGCTCCTGGCTGGGGTCAGTCCCTTGGCGGGCCTGTACGCCTATCTCGTCGGGACCGTCGCCGGCGCCGCGGCAACGAGCTCGGCTTTCATGGCGATCCAGGGCACCGGCGCCATGGCGATGATCGTGACTGACGTGCCGGCAGTGCACGGCGCGACCGATCCAGCGCAGGCGCTATTCACCCTCAGCATGCTCACGGGTGCGGTCATGCTTGTGGCCGGACTGCTGAAGCTTGGATCGGTCCTGCGTTTCGTTTCCAACGCGGTCATGGTGGGCTTCATCAACGCGGTCGGCGTTAACATCATCCTCGGCCAGTTGGCCAGCTTCACTGGCTACGCGGCGCCGGGATCCAACCGCATCACGCGCGCGTTCCAGACCCTGATCAGCCCGGGCCAGCTGGACTGGGTGACGGTGGCTGTCGGCGTCGCCACGATCCTCCTCATCGTCGTGCTCGAGCGCACCCGCCTGGGGGCGATGGCGCTCGTCATTGCGGTCATCGTCACCTCGGGCGCCGCCGCGGCCTTCGGCTGGGACAGTGTCGCGACGCTGAACGACCTCGGCGAGGTTCCTCGTTCGCTGCCGCTCCCGACCGCGCCCAACCTCACGCTGTTGCCGGTACTGATCGTGCCTGCGCTCTCCTTGGCGTTTGTCGGACTGGTGCAGGGCGCAAGCATCTCGGCGAGCTACCCGAACCCCGACGGCACCTTCCCCGACGCCTCCCGCGACTTCGTGGGCCAGGGCGTGGCCAACGTGGCCTCCGGAGTCTTCCAGGGGATGCCCGTCGGTGGGTCGGTGTCCGCCTCCGCGTTGAACAAGGCTGCGGGCGCGCGGTCACGACAGTCCCTGTTCATCGCCGGCATCGTCATGGCCATCGTCATCGTCGCGTTCGGCTCGGTGATCGGCTACGTGGCGATGCCTGCTCTCGCCGGACTGTTGATCCTCATCGGGTACCGCACCATCAAGCCCGCCGATCTGATGACGGTCTGGAAGACCGGCGCGGTCCAGAAGGTCGTGCTCGTCATCACCTTCGCACTGACGATGCTGATCCCGCTGCAGTACGCCGTGCTCGTTGGCGTCGGTGTCTCGGTCATCCTCTACGTCATCCAGCAGTCGAACAAGATCACGATCCGACGCCGTCAGCAGGATGCGGGCGGCAACCTCATCGAGACCGATCCGCCCGCGGTAGTTCCGGCACACGACCTCGTTGTCCTCCAGCCCTACGGCAGCCTGTTCTTCGCGGCAGCGCCGGTGTTCGAGGCGCAGCTCCCGGCCGTTGAGGAGACCTCCACGGGTTCCGTGGTGATCGTTCGCCTGCGCGGCCGAAGCGACCTCGGCACGACCTTCATGGACGTGCTGCTCCGCTATGCACTTGCGCTGGACGCGGCGGGCAGCCGACTGATGATCGCGTCCACCAACCCTGACATCGACGAGCAGTTGGTCGTCAGCGGCATCACGGACGTGGTCGGCCCCGACGGAATCTTCAGCGGCGACGAGCGTGTCGGGGCGGCGATCGGCAGGGCCGAGGCGACGGCGCTCGCGTGGATCGAGCAGCGGCGCTCAGACGGCGGACAATCCGCTTGATCAGTGCGTCGCCTTGGTGCCCGACGAACGCCGCCACCAGGAGAGGGCGACGACCCCGAGAAGCATCGGGACCAGGAGTGAGAAGACCCGCCACACGATCAGGCCGGCCACGATCCGCGCCTCGTACTCGATGCCGGCAACCTGCGTCCACGCTGCCACGAGCAGGGCGTCCAGGATGCCCAGGCCCATCAGGGGGAACAGCGTGAGCGGATAGGCCAGCAGGAACGAGCTGATCACGAGCAGCGTTCCCACAGCAGACGTAGGCACGCCGACGACGCGGATCGACACGAGGACGAGCACGGACTCGCAGATCACCATGGCTGTCAGTGCGAGGAGGGACGGCGCGATTCCCGTGCGAACCCTGTCGCCTACCCGGCCGCGGAACTCCACGACGGATACCGCCCACGCGTCGGGATCCACGGTCGCACGGAATCGTGCAGCGACCCGACCGGCCGTCAGCCCCGCGATCCTGGCCAGTCGATCTCCGCGACTCAGGGACAGGAGCGCGACGAGCAGGACCACCGCGATCAACCCTGAGGCAACGGCGGCCCAGACGTATCCGGCCTCCGCCTCGACGAACGCGAAGAGCACGAGCCCAAGTGTTGGCGCGGCGAACCGGACGACGTAGAACGTCAGTGTGTTCAAGGTGACGCCGGCCATCCCCTCGATGGGATCGATGCCCCACGAACGGAACATGGACACCCGCAGGACGACATCGGCGGGCGGAGGTGCGACCGTGCCGAGCAGGATGGCGCCCAGGTCGTTCTGCATCGATCGGGGCAACGAGAGTCCCTCGACGAACCGGGACAGCGGGACCGCGTTGAACGCCTGACGGGCGAGCAGCACCAGCAGCAAGAGCACGGCTCCCTGCAGGGTGAGCTGCCCGACTGCGGACCACACTGCGGCCCAGTCGATGGCGCCGACGAGACCGATGATGATGCGAGCAGCAAGCAAGGCGGCCGCCAGCAGCACGATCGGTCTGGCGATGCGCCAATAGCGCGCGGCCCGGGACGGGACCTCGTCTTGACGCGTCTCGTCCGTCGCGTCAATCACGGTTCGTCACTCCGTGACGCTCGTTGCCGGCGAGACCATCTCGCTCGACGAGGCGCTGACGCACCGGAAGCCGATGTGACTCATCCCGGTGTCGATCATCTGCGGCCGTCGCGCGGCTGGGCGGTAGCGCAGGCAGTAGGAGTCGGCGCACAGGTACGAGCCGCCCTTGATGACCTTCCGAGGCACCCGGAACTGCGGCTGCCGGGGGTCAAGACTGTCCTCGGCCGATCCCCCGCGCGGGTCGCGTGGGGCGCAGCACGGCGCCTCGTCGGCGAATCTCGTCTCGACGTACCAGTCGTCGGTCCACTCCCAGACGTTGCCGGCCATGTCGAACAGTCCGAAGCCGTTCGCCGCATATGAGCCGACCGGCGCCGTCGCGCCGTATCCCGACTCGGGGCGCCACGGGAAGTCACCGTGCCAGTAGTGCGCGCGGCGCTCACCTGGCGCTTCCGGTTTATCTCCCCACACGTAGGTGGCGCCTTCGATCCCGCCACGTGCGGCGCACTCCCACTGCGCCTCCGTTGGCAGGCTGAGACCAGCCCAGATCGCGTAGGCCAGCGCGTCCTCATGGGCGACATGGACGACCGGATGGCTGCCCTGATTGGCGATGCCGCTCGCGGGCCCGCTCGGATGCTTCCAGCTGGCCCCCGGCGTCCATGTCCACCACTGGCTCAGGTGACGCAGGTCGACCGGGCGTGGAGTCATCGTGAAGACCATCGAGCCAGGCACGAGGTTCTCCGCGGGCGCACCGGGAAAGTCGTTCGGATCCAGGGGCCGCTCCGCAACGGTCACGTACCCCGACTCCGCAACGAACGTGGCGAAGTCGTCGTTGGTCACGGCGTGGCGGCTGATCCAGAACCCGCTCACCTCCACGTCGCGGGCGGGGGCCTCCTCGGGGTAGTGCGCGTCCGACCCCATGCGGAAGTTGCCGCCGGGGATCCACCCCAGATCGTGCCCTGGTGGATCCCCCGCGATCGTCACACTGGGGACGTCGGTCACGCGCTGGGCAGGCCGGCCCGCAGCTTGTTGAGGGCGTCGGTGATCCCGAAGGTGGCTGCCTCCTGCCGTGGCGGGAACTCCAGGAAGGAAGCCGCCATCTGCCCCACGAACGCCTGGGCCGGCACCAGCAGGAAGGCATGGTCGAGCATCCAGTCCCAGTACGTGTTCGACGTGAAGTCGGCACGCTCATAGGGGTCCGTCCGCAGGTTGAAGATCTTCGGGACCCTGAGTTCGACGAACGGCTCGGCCCACACCTGCAGGGTGCCCGGGACGCGCTGCTCAAGGAAGACCATCTTCCAGTTGTCGTACCGCACCGCGACGAGGTTGGCGTCGTCGTTGACGTAGAAGAAGAAGTTGCGCGGGCTTGAGTCGGACTCGCCCGTGAGGTAGGGCAGCTGGTTATGACCATCCAGGTGGACCTTGTAGGTCGTGCCGCTCAGGTCCGCGCCCGCCCGCAACTGCTCGGCGATGTCCGGCACACCGGCCGCGGCCAGCAGCGTGGTGAACCAGTCGTTGTGGCTCATGATCCCGTTCAGGACCGTGTCCTCGGGGATGTGGCCGGGCCAGCGGACCACCGCCGGCACCCGGTAGGCGCCCTCCCAGTTCGTGTTCTTCTCCCCGCGGAACGGCGTCGTCCCCGCATCCGGCCACGAGTTCATATGGGGGCCGTTGTCCGTCGAGTAGACGACGATCGTGTCCTCGGCAAGCCCGAGCTCATCGAGCAGGTCCAGCAGCGACCCGACCTGCCGGTCGTGATCGATCATCACGTCGTGGTAATCCGACTGCCACCGCCCCGCCTGGCCCTTGCTCTCCGGCTGCACGTGCGTGCGGAAATGCATATGCGTCGAGTTGAACCACACGAAGAACGGCGTCTCCGACGCGGCCTTGTCCCTGATGAACACCGCCGCAGCGTCGATGAACTCCCCATCGACGGTCTCCATCCGCTTCTTCGTCAACGGCCCGGTGTCCTCGATCCGCTGCGTTCCGTCACCATTCGCCCAGCAGTGCAGCACCCCCCGCGGACCGAAGTTCGCCCGGAAGTTGGGGAAGTCCACCGGGGACGGGTAGTCGTCGAGCTCGGGCTCCTCCTCCGCATTCAGGTGATACAGGTTACCGAAGAACTCGTCGAAGCCATGCATCGTCGGCAGGTGCTCGTCGCGATCGCCAAGGTGATTCTTGCCGAAATGACCCGTCGCATACCCGTGCGCCTTCAGCGCCGTCGCGATCGTGGGGTCCTCGGGCTTGATCCCGATCTCGGCGCCCGGTAGCCCGACCTTCGTCAGGCCGGTACGGACCGGATTCTGGCCGCAGATGAATGCTGCCCGGCCCGCAGTGCAACTCTGCTCGCCGTAGTAGTCGGTGAAGCGGACGCCCTCGTCGGCGATCCGGTCGATGTTGGGAGTGCGATAACCCATGAGCCCGTCGCTGTAGCAACTCAGGTTCGAGATACCAATATCGTCACCCCAGATCACGAGAATGTTGGGCTTGTCCTGCGGCATTGATGACTCCTTCGCTGAGCGGTTCGGGCAGCCTACCTGCGAAACCGGGAACCAGCACGGGATCGCAACGGAGTTCTACCGCCGTTCACGCGACTGGAGCGCCGCGACGACCTGCGCGAGGCTGGGAGCGCCGCGAAGTCCGTCCGGCGTCGAGTAGACCCGGCAGGCCAGCCCCGGCTGATCGTCCAGGCTGGCGAAGGGGTCCACACCGTCTACCAGGATCGTCGGGGAACCGGTGAACCCCAGCCGCTCGGCGGCCTCCATCGTGGTCACCTGCTCGTGCCTGACCAAGGTCTCTGAGAGCCCCAGCGTGGCCAGCGCCTCGTGCACCACGTCGTCTGCCGCACGCCAGTTGGGGCAGTCATCGAAGTACCGAATGCGGAGGTCCACTACGTCATGCTCCTACCACCATGGACACCGATCACGATCCTGCCCTCGCGCCGAAGTACCGGCGACGCAGCCACAAGGACACGTAGACCAGTGCCACCAGCGCGGGCACTTCGATCAGTGGGCCGATGACCCCCGCAAGGGCCTGCCCCGAGATCACGCCCCACACGCCGATGCTGACAGCGATGGCGAGCTCGAAGTTGTTGCCGGCAGCCGTGAACGCGAGAGTCGCCGTCTTCGGGTAGCCCAGGCGGCTGCGTGCGCCGGCGATGAACGAGACCCCCCACATGATCGCGAAGTAGCACAGCAGGGGAATCGCGATGCGGAGGACGGAGGACGGATCCGAGGTGATGGCGTCACCCTGCAGGGCGAACATCACGACGATGGTGAACAGCAGCCCATAGAGCGCAAAGGGCGAGATGAACGGGATGAACGTCCCCTCGTACCACTGCTTGCCCTTGGTGCGCAGGCCGATGCGCCGAGTCAAATAGCCGGCAACGAGCGGGATGCCGAGGAAGATGAGGACGGCCTTCGTGATCTCCCACGTGGAGAACTGCACGTCCTGCGTGTCGAGCCCAAGCCAGCCCGGGAGGATCTTCAGGTAGAACGTGCCCAGCAGCGCGTAGGCGAGTATCTGGAACACGGAGTTGATGGCCACCAGAAGGGCGGCCGCCTCGCGGTCGCCGCAGGCAAGGTCATTCCAGATGAGCACCATGGCGATGCAGCGCGCCAAGCCGATGACGATCAGCCCCGTGCGAAACGCCGGATAGTCGGCGAGGAAGACCCACGCCAGGGTGAACATCAGGAGCGGGCCGATCACCCAGTTGAGGAGCAGCGACAGCCACAGGAGCTTACGGTCGCCGGTCACGTGGCTCATGTCCTCGTAGTGGACCTTCGCGAGCACCGGATACATCATCAGTAGCAGGCCCAGGGCGATCGGCAACGACGTCTGCCCGACCTTCACTGCATCGAGCGCCGACTGCACCGAGGGGACGAGGCGGCCGAGCAGGAGTCCGCCCGCCATCGCCGCCAGGATCCACACCGGCAGGAATCTGTCGAGCAGGGAGAGCTTGGCGAGGACGGCGTCATCGTCATGCTGGGCGGGAGTACCGGAGGCGGTCTCGGTCATGCGCGTCCCCAGCCGTAGATGTGAATCTGAATCTACGCCAGCGCCCACTCGATGGTGGGTCGCCGGCTACGTCAGGTCGCCAATACCAGACGTAGGCGCAGGTTGGATGTGGGTCATCGGCCTTTGTCCTCGCGGTCGGCCTTGCCGGCCCAGCCGAGCGGCGCTTTCACAGCGGGACTGTAGTCGTCCACAATGTGCGGGGCCGCAGATTCAGCGAGCACCTCGAACACCGGAAGGGTTCACGTGTCGGATGCCGATGATGTGCGCGACATCGCCATGTCCTTGCCTGGCGTCGTCGAGATCGACAGCGACGGCTTCGACTTCAGGGTGGGCGGGCACGGATTCGTCTGGTCGTATCCCGAACGCACCCCCGGTCGGCCGAGGACTATTCGCACCGACGTCGCGGTGCTTTTCGTCGGGGACGAAGCCGAGAAGCAGGCGCTTGTCCGCGGTGAGCCCGAGCTCTTCTTCACCGCTCCCGGGTACGACCGCGTGCCCCTCGTGATGGTGCGGCTGGAGAAGGTCGACAGGCAGCGGCTCGAGGAGCTCATCACCGATGCCTGGCACATGCGCTCGGCGTTGGAACGCTCACCTGGCCTGTGATCGCACAGCGCACGGTAGGGCCGTCATCGGAGGTTCCAGTTTCTCGCTCTCCCTCGCACGTGGGGCTACCCTCCCTCTGAGGAAATCGATGGGAGGCCGGTATGGCAATCGACCTGCACGGGAATCCGATGACCGCGTCCGGTGAGGCCGCTTCCCGGTACGACGAGGCCCTCGACCAACTCCTGCACTTTCGGCCGGGGATCGGCGAGCTGGTCGAGGCGTCGACGCTGGCGGACCCCGGTGCGCCCCTGCCGCGCGTGTTTGCCGCCTACCTTGGACTGCTGGCCACCGAGTCGGCCGACGCCGCCGCAGCAGCGGAGGCATTCACCGACTATGTGACGAACACCGATGCCGCGAGGTGGACCCCTCGCGAGCGCGGGCACGTCCGTGCCGCGCAGGCATGGCTCAGCGGTGACATGTCCGGTGCCGCCACGATCCTGCGTGAGCTCACCGTCATGCATCCGCGAGACGCACTGGCACTCGCGGTTGGGCATCAACTTGACTTCTTCACCGGCGACGCCGTGACTCTCCGCGACCGGGTGGGATCGGCGGTGACGTCGTGGCATGAGGATGACGAGCATCTGGGCGTGGTGCTGGGCATGTGCGCGTTCGGGCTGGAGGAAGCCGGGCACTACGACCGCTCAGAGGCCGTCGGCCTGCGAGCCGTGGAGCTGGATCCGAAGGATGTTTGGGGAATCCACGCCGTCGTGCACACCTATGAGATGCAGGCACGGTTCGGCGAAGGCGTCCGGTACATGGATCAGCGCCGCGCCGACTGGGTGACCGGCAACTTCCTCAATGTGCACAACTCGTGGCACTACGCGATCTACCGGCTTGAGGCCGAGGATGTCTCGACGGGGCTTTCCATCTACGACTCGATGCTGCACCACGCAGGCTCTCCAGGCGCCGCGATGGAAATGCTTGACGCCTCCGGCTACCTATGGCGCCTGCTTCTGAACGGCGACGACCAGACGACGCGCTGGGCGGCGCTGGCGGACGCGTGGGCGCCCTCAGCCGAAGTGCCCTACTACGCATTCAACGACATGTTCGCCGTCATGTCGTACGTAGGTGCCGGTCGCCAGTCCGACGCTGCGCGCCTCATCGTGGGGCGACGGGCCTGGCTCGCCGCGGCCCCGGCGGCCAGCACGAACGCACGCATGACAGCAGGGATCGGGATCCCCGTGTGCCAGGCAATCCTTGACTTCGGACGTGGAGATCACCATGCGGTCGTTGACGGCCTGCTGCCGATCCGCTCCCGCATAGGCGAGATCGGCGGCAGCCATGCTCAGCGCGATGCGATCCAGCGCACGCTGGTGGAGTCAGCCATCCGAAGTGGACAGGCTGACATTGCACGTGCGCTCATCTCCGAGCGCCTCAGCGTCAAGCCCGGTAGCCCCTGGAACTGGCGCGCACAAGCAGGTTTGGACCTGCTGCTTGGCGAGGCGGTGGCGGCGGCCAATGCTGAAGCGACGGCAAGCTCCCTCGCGAAGGCCGGGGCCTAGCGGCTGCCCCCTGACTCGTGTCGTTCTAGCGGACCACGGGAGTTGACGGCCCGCCGCCGGCGATGTGGAACGTCTCCGTGTGACCGTCGACGGCGATGGCCTGGCCGTTGATCATCGCCGCCGCCGGCGATGCGAGGAACACGCATAGGTCGGCGATCTCCGATGGCTTGACGAAGCGCGGGATCGACTGGCCTTGCGTGTACTCATCGCGTACCTCTTGCGGGTCGATGCCGCGCATCCCTGCCTCGGCGTCGATCACCCGGGTCATGCGCGGGCCCTCGACCGATCCAGGGCAGATGGCGTTGGCGCGCACTCCGTGCGGGCCCAACTCGACCGCGAGCGACTTGGTGAAGCCGATAACGGCCCACTTCGCCGACGCGTAGGGCGTGCGCAGCCCGAACCCGTAGAAGCCGGCGGTCGAAGAAATCGAGACGATGCTGCCCGATCCCTGGGCCTTCAGCAGCGGCACCACCCGGCGGGCGGTGTAGAAGTGGCTGTCCAGGCTGACGGACAGGCAGGCCCGCCACTCATCGATCGAGACGTCCTCAACGTAAGCCGTCGGGCCTGCAGAACCGGCGTTGTTCACCAACACGTCGACGCCACCCCAGGCCGAGACCACGCCGTCGATCCAGGCGTCCACCTCTTCGGGGCGCGATACATCGGCCGTCACGCCGTGCAGGCTGGGATCAGCCTGCCGCGCCGCCGCCACCGCGCTCGCGTCCTGATCCGCAATGCTGACAAGTGCTCCGTCGGACCGGAACGCTGCCGCGATGGCCGCCCCTATCCCGGACGCGCCGGCAGTGACAACGACGCGGAGCGGATCGGCCACCGGCTTCTCCTATCACGATGCGTTCGCGACGAGCACTTCGTCAGTTGGCCGACCAGGGTTCGTACCAGCCGCTGTGGTCAGCAACTATCGCGTCAGCCTCCACCGGACCCCAGCTGCCACGCGGGTACACATGAACGGGTGGGGGTGCATCGAGCAGGGGCTGCATGATCCGCCAGCACTCCTCGATGCCGTCCTGCCGGGTGAAGCGAGCATCCATGCCGATCATCGCCGCTTGCAGGAGAACCTCGTAGGGCGTCGCGCCCTCACCGCCCATTTCGGCGAACGTGACGTCGAGCTGGATCGGGGCAGCCAGGGGCGCATCGGCGCGGCGGGCGTCAACGATCATCTGAACCCCGGTCGAGGGGTCCAGGCGGATCACCAACTGGTTCGGGGCCCTGTCGACTGCCGTCAAGGCGAAGCCGAGCTGCGGTGCGTGCTTGAACACCAGGCGGATCTCGGTCTGGGTCAGGGGCAACCCCTTGCCGGCACGGATGAAGAACGGAACTCCCGACCAGCGCCAGTTCTCGACGGTCAACCGCAGGGCCACGAACGTCTCCGTGGTCGAATCTGGCGCTACGCCGTCGACGTCCAGGTACCCCTCGTACTGCCCTCGCACATAGTGAGCCGGGTCGGCCGGCCGGATCGCGCGAAAGGTCGTGGTCACGGCGTCCTTGAAGTCCCTGGGAGTGCCACCCGCGGGCGGCTCCATCGCAGCGACCGCAACGACCTGCATGAGGTGGTTCACGACCACATCACGCAGCGCGCCCACCGGCTCGTAGAAGCGACCACGACCGTCGACGCCGAAGTCCTCGGCCATCGTGATGTGAACGGACTCGACATGGTTGCTGTTCCACACGGGCTCGAGCAGTCGATTGGCGAAGCGAAGGAACAGGATCTCCTCGACGCCCATCTTCCCGAGGTAATGGTCGATCCGGAATATCTGCGACTCGTCCAGGTACTGGTGGAGTTCCTCCGCCAGTGCATGCGCGGACTCCCGATCATGACCGAACGGCTTCTCGACCACGACGCGGGCGGATGCGGTCAACCCCGCGTCGGACAAGCCCTTGATCACCGTCGCGAACAAGAACGGCGGGATCTCCAGGTAGAAGACGGGCAGGGCCTTGCCCTCGATGGCCGCACCCACGCGGCCGTAGGTGGACTCGTCGGCGAAGTCGCCCTGCACATAGCTCAGTCGAGCCGCGAGTCGCGCGAAGACCTCCTCGTCGAGATCCTCGCCCGTCCCGACGATCGAGGTCCGGGCCCGCTCGATCAACTGGTCCAACGTCCAGTCGTCGACGGCCACTCCCACGATCGGGCAGGACAGCAGACCTCGACGCTCGAGTCGGTACAAGGACCTGAACGTCATCACGCGGGCGAGGTCCCCGGTGATGCCGAAGATGACCAGAACGTCGGCCGGGTTGCCGATCGCACGGGTCGCCTGTGCTGCGGCCACTGACTCGCTCAAGGTACCGACTCCTCACTGACCGGTTGGCAACGAGACTTGCCAACTCGTGCACCTTAGGGCGAATGCATGGACCCCGCGACGCCTAAGGTCGATCGCGCCAAAGGCCGTCCCGTGAACAGGGGGCGGCCGATGTGCCTACTGGGCGCTTGCACTCGCCGGCGGCGCACTGGGCTCGGGTGCAGGAGCCGTACTCTGCGCCGCGATCGCCTCGGCAACCTTCGCCTCAAGGGCAGCGACGGCAGCCTTCGCCTCCGCGGCCTTTACTTGTGCATCGGCTATGGCCTTGTCACGGGCGTCGCCAGCAGCGTTCATATTCGCCTTGGCGTTGTCGGCAGCCTTTTTGGCATCATCGAGGGCCGCCTGCGCTGCGGCTGCCTCGGTCGCGACGGCGTCAGCCACGCCGGCCGCCTGCGCCTGTGCGTCGGCGACCTCGGTCTGCAACAACGCCACCTCCGCCTCCAATTGCGTCATGGCTGCAGCAGGATCGGCGATGATCACCCGCCCGATGATCGCCTCGATGCCGGCCACCTCGCTCTCGAGCTTGGTGACGCGAGCATCCAGTGACGCGACGTCCGCGTTCGAACTGGTGTCGGCGCTGCCCGACGAACTGCAGGCTCCGAGCACCGGCATGGCGACAAGTGCGACGGCAGCCAGGGTCAGGGTGCGGCGATTGTTCACGTCAATCCTTTCGAAGTTCAGGGGTTGGTTCGGCGGAGGAGGTCGTCGACCCCCGGTGGGTGAAGGTCCGCTCAGCCGGTTGGTGGCGGGTAGAAGCCGGTGATGCTTTGGATTCGCCCATCGGGCGCCAGCAGAACGAAGTCGCGACCGCTAATGACGGGGACGCCGTCTACGGTGAAGTCCCATGTGAAGTGAACCGCGCCGTGGTGCTCCTCCACCTCTCCGGTCTGCTGGATTCCGCAGCCGGGAAACTGCTGATGCATCGCACCGATCCACTCGATGAGTCCTTCACGACCGACTGCGACAGTCATGGGGTCCGTGTACACGCCATCGTCGGCCCATGAGGCCTCGAGCAGCTCGCGTCGAACCGCGGCGTCGGTCTCGCCCCACGCAGCGTTGTACGCATCGAGGACAGCCTGAGTGGTCATGTGCGCTCCTTCAGCGGGACCGCCCCGACCAGCGGGGAGCCGGTGCCGGCGACACCCAGGGAGGTGAGTTAATCACGATCAAAATAGGGGCAAAGCCCTAAATGCCGCAATACCCTCCTCCCCGAACGCGAGCCGACCCCTTCGGATTCCCGAAGTCATGATCCGCAACGACCCCTCGTTCAGCCGTAAGTTGTAGACATGCCGGGGGGTGGACGTCGCGTACTGGTGGTGGAGGACGAGCCGTTGATGGCGAGTCTTCTCTCCGATGTCCTTACGACGGCAGGTTTCGTGGTCGACGTGGCCAACAACGTCCTGGATGCGCGGGCGTCGGTGCGCGACTTCGATCCGGACCTGGCCCTGCTCGACATCTCGCTGGGCGGTGGGCCATCCGGTCTGGACTTGGCGATCGTCCTGCACGCCTCGCGACCCGATATCGCCTTGATCTTCCTTACCAAGCACCCTGACCGGCGGACTGCCGGCCTGGACGGTGCAGACGTGCCGCCCGGTGCAGGCTTCCTGCGCAAGGACATGGTCACAGACACGGCGTACCTGTTCGACGCGATCGAGAGCGTCCTGGCCGAGCGCTCGGGCAGCGTGCGCCACGATCTTGCCCCCGATCGCCCGCTGGCCGGGCTCACCACCAAGCAGGTCGACGTGCTTCACATGGCTGCACAGGGCCTGACCAACGCCGCCATCGCACGCGAGCGCCACGTGAGCGAGCGGTCCGTGGAGATGCTGCTCCACTCGGTCTTCCAGACACTGGGGATCGAGACGCACGGTGACGTCAACCCGCGGGTCGAGGCGATCCGTCACTACATTGACGCCGCCGGGATGCCAGCCCGCCCATGACCGCCCCCATTCGTTCGAGAACTCTCCTCGACCGCATCGGCGGCCCCTCAGCCTTGAGCTGGCCGGTCGTCATCGCCGGCTACGTCTTCACGTGGCTGGCGTTCCTGTTCGACCTGCCATCGCCAGGGATGCCCGAGCAGGCAGTTCGGGTGGTCTATCTGACGATCGCCCAGCTGCTGATGATCGTCGTGCTGCGGGGTGCGCGCATGACGGTTCTCCGCGACACGACTACTCGACCCCGGCCGTGGTCGACGATGTTCGTCTTCGCCGTTGCGTCCACGGTCGTGACTGCCACCTTGGGCTACCTCATCAAGGACCGAGTCGTCGCACCGCCCGCCGAGAACACGTTTGGCTATGGCAGCAATGCCGCCGCCACCTTCGTGGTGCTAGTCATCGCGGCGGTCGCGGCGGATGCCTTCGCCCAGCACCGACGCCAGCAGGACGTGTTGGCCGAGGATCGGCTGCGCCTGGAGCACGTGCAGGCCGTCGTGAGCCAGGCGATCGAGGAGCGCCAGCAGATGACCGTCGACCGGATCAGCGAGCAGCTCACCGACGCCGTCGGGCAACTTGAGGTGAACCGTCCGCAGGACGCGGTGGAGACGCTTCGGTGGGCGGCTCAGGATCTCGTGCGCCCGCTGAGCCACGACCTCGCCACGCAGAACGTCCCGTTCGAGCCGGACTTCCCGCCGACCGCAAGGCACGGACTCAACTGGCGAAGCGTGTTGAGCGACGCCACCACTGGCCAGCCGATTCGCGTCATCGCCCTCCCGCTCATCGCGTCCGCTCTCACAGTCGTCTACCGCGTCGACAAGTTCGGCATCACGATGGGGCTGGTTTCGAGTGCGGCCAATGCGGTGGCGATCTGGCTCGGGGCCCTTGTCGCAAATCGCGTCCTCTCCGCCGTTTCAGAGCGGTTGTCGCCACTGGCCCGGACGGGCGCTCTCACCTTGGCCCTGGGGACACTGGGTGCCATCGGCGTCGGGGCGCAGAGGCTTCTCCTGCCCGTTCACGGCACCGTCGGCACCCTCCTGCTCAACATCGTGATCATGATCTTCATCGGCTGGGCGCTCGCTCTCCTGCGAGCCACGCGAAACCAACTCGACCACACCGAGATGGAGATCTACCGGCTTCGTCATGAACTGGAGTGGGCGATCGCCCGTGCCAACCAGACGCAGTGGCAACAGCAGCGGGCCCTCGCTCGTGCTCTGCACGGGCCCTTGCAGAGCGCCGTCAACGCCGCCGCCCTGCGGATCGATGCCGCAGTGCGAAATGGAAGCATCACGACCGAACTGGTCGGCGCCGAACGCACCAACATCCTCGATGCCTTGCAGGAACTCCCAACCGCGGCCGCCGAACGCATTCCCGATCTCGAACTCGACTTTCAACGGATACAGGGGACCTGGGAAGGCCTCTGCGACATCGACATCACGATGCCGGACCATGTCCTGGCCAACATCGCGGCCGACCCCGCTTGTTCAAGCGCCGTGACCGACATCGTCACGGAGTCGTGCGCGAACGCCATCCGACACGGGCACGCGACCAGCATCGCCGTGTCCATCACTCAGCCCGACAGCCAGCGTCTGGTCACGCTCGAGATCGACAACGACGGGACGCCGTTGGATCCCTCGTCCCGAGCCGGACTCGGTACATCACTGATCAACGACGTCGCACTCGAGTGGCGTCTTGAGACGAGCTCACAGATCACGCGGATGTCCGCGATCCTTCCCACGGCCGTCGGCCTGATGCGAGGGGTAGAGCGCCGGTTCGAGGCGAACTGACTCGGTGCAGCCGTCGGCCGCGTCGCGGGTGTTCGGATAGCCGAAGGTTCGGAGCAAGCGGGCAAATCCGGGGCATACCGTGAAGTCATGACCACGACCGATGCGACAGTCTCCTGGACCGGTGGCTCCGTGATAGGGAGCGAGCACGGCCCGTGGGCGCCCTCGCTCCGGGTCGTCTCAACCACGTTCACCAGTCCGGTGAGTGGTCGTCGACTGGACGCCGTAACTCAGGCCCGCCGCAATGCCATCGTGACCGAGCAGGTCGCGCGCGAGACGCCCTGGGTGATGCTGGTGCTCGCGCTGCTCATCATCCTGTTCGACACGGCTTCAGCGGCCGCTGGCCTCATCGCTCCGGTCGGCTACTACGTCTCCGACGTGATCCAGGGGGTCTTCTTCCTCGTCGTCGTGATCTTGTGCCGAGGACGGATCGTCCCGGTGACGTGGATGCCTTGGCTGTTCGCCACCGCGATCGTCGTGAACGTCGCCGCCCTGAGCTACCAGCACACGGTGGATCCGGCCGGCAACGCCATCGGCGTGATCCTCATGACCACAGTGCTGTTCGGCGGCCTCCTGGCCATGTGGCAGCCCTTCCTGTTGTCAGCGGTCATCATCGTGGGTCTGGTCTCGGGAATGCTGCTACTGCACGACCCGGCCGCTGCGATGCCGTGGATCATCGCGATGCTCACGGGGATTGGCGCTAGCGCGGCCCTTCTCGCTGCTCGTCGCCATTCGGCAACCGAACTCGCCATCGCGCAGGGCGCCTACGAGGGCATGGCCACGCACGACCAGGCGACCGGCCTGCTCAACCGGCACGGGCTGCTGTCTGCAACCGGCCACTTGGTCAGCACGGCGCGACGCAACGGCGAGCCGATCTTCGCTGTGTTCGTCGACGTTGTCGGCCTGAAGTCGGTCAACGACCGGCACGGCCACGGCACGGGCGACGTGGTCATTGCCCGCTGCGCCGACGCGGTTCGCATCGCCAGCCGCGACTGCGACCTCGTCGCCCGTTGGGGCGGAGACGAATTCGTCGTCATCGGCATCGGGCCCATGCCCGAACGCGGCGACTACGGGCGTCGCGTCGCGGCGAGCCTGGATGTCAGCGGCCTTGAGGACCAATGGAGCGGGTGCGTGTCGGTCGGCACCTCAGGCTGTGACGACCATGACGTGCTGTCGGTGATCGATCGTGCCGACGCTGACATGTATGCGTCTCGCCCCACCTGCGCACTTTCAGTCGCGGACGGCCGCCTGGAAGAAGAAGTCGAGCATCTCGCGCAGCGGCGTCGGATCGCGTGACAGCCGGCTGCGCAAAGCAGCACCCTCCCAGCAGTCGACCAAGCGCAGCGACAGGGCCTGAGTGTCCGTCTCGGGCGGCAGATCCCCGGCCTCTCGCGCCTCTTCCAACGTTACGGCGAGCCGGTCGGCGATGTAGGACAGGCACCCGGTGATCCGCTCAGCGAATACCGGACTCGCACCAGACAGCTCCTGGCCCAAGCCCCCGATCAGGCAGCCGAGGTACCCCTCGGTTTCATAGCTCTGGGCGACCAGGTCGAAGAAGCCTCGCACACGATCGAGTGGCGGCCGGGAGTTCGAACTCAGGCTCGCGTCCAGCGCCCCATGGACACCCGCCATGTAGGTGTCGACGACTTGGAGCGCGAAGTCCTCCTTGTCCCTGAAGTGGTGGTAGAAGGAGCCCTTGGGAGCCCGTGCTGCATCCAGCAAGGCCTGCACCCCGACGCCGTGATACCCGCGCTCGAGCATCAACTGCAGACCCGCCTCCAGGAGTCTCTCCCGGGCGGCGGCGGGCGCTTGGCTATCCACTCACCTTGTCTAGCATGTGCTGGATCACGGCGGTGTGGGCGTCCTGCGGGGAGAACATCACGATCTCCGCGTCCTCGTCGACGCGCACATTGTGGCCGGCCGGCCAGAAGAACAGATCGCCCTCGCGCACCGTCTCCTCGGCGCCCGCCTCGTCCGTGGTGGTGAGAGCGCCGACGAGGACGTAGCCCCAGTGCGGACACTGGCACAGATCGCCCTCGAGGCCCAGGAAGAGCGGGGTCGTGTCAACCCCCTGCGCGAGAGTGAAGTACTCGCAACTGATGCCGCCGACATCCCCAGCTGTTCCGAAGTCGCGGTGCTGTCGCACCGTCGCGCCGGGAATCGCCATCTGCACGTCCACATCCTGTCGGTTGATCCGCATCGCTACTCCCGTGGTTGGTCTCCTAGACCGAGTGGTCTAGACCGAATGGTCTAGAGGATGCCTGTCCACAGGCCCTACGTCAAGGGCTGGTTCCCCGGCGACGATGGCCCCGTCGCAGGCGGCGGCGGGAGTGCCCAGGCGCAATGCCGCCATCTCGCAGACCCGCGCCCGCGGGGTGCGTCACCCTAGGGCCATGGGCGAGGACATCACTGCCCTCACATTCACCCGTGAGGATCGGCAGTTGTACCGCGAGAAGGTCCACCGCTGCCTCGATGTGCTCGCGCGCATGCTCGAGGAGTCCCGATTCGAGTTCGAGCAGCCGCAGACAGGCATGGAAGTCGAACTGAACCTGGTGGACGAGGACGGTCGCCCCTCACTACGCAATGCCGAAGTGCTCGATCACATCGACGACCCATCCTTCGTTCAGGAACTCGGTCGCTTCAACCTCGAGATCAACGTGCCGCCCAAGAGCCTGCGCGCCGACGGCGTGGATCAGTACGAGGCCGAGGTGCGCGACGCCCTGAACGCCGCCGAGGCCCGCGCCAGGGAGATCGGCGCTCACATGGTGATGATCGGCATCCTTCCGACGCTCTTCGACGAGCACATGACGCCAGAGTCGCTCAGCAGCAATCCCCGATTCGCGATGTTGGACCAGCAGCTGCTTCTCGCTCGCGGCGAGGACCTGCGCATCGACATACGTGGGGAGCAGGAGGTCCTGTCGGTCTTCGCCGACTCGATCATCCCCGAGGCTGCGTGCACGAGCGTGCAGTTCCACCTTCAGGTGAGTCCAGACGAGTTCGCCCAGACGTGGAATGCCGCGCAGTGCCTGGCTGCCGTGCAGGTGGCCATCGGCGCAAACTCCCCCTTCTTCCTCGGCACACGACTGTGGAACGAGACGCGCATCGCGCTGTTCACACAGGCGGCTGACACACGCACGGTCGAGCTGAAGGCCCAGGGAGTGCGCCCGCGGGTGTGGTTCGGCGAGCGCTGGATAACGAGCGTCTTCGACCTCTTCGAGGAGAACACGGCCTACTTCCCCGCACTTCTGCCGATCATCAACGACGAGGACCCGGTCACGGTGCTTGATGCAGGTGGCACCCCGATGCTTCACGAACTGCGACTCCACAATGGCACGGTCTGGCGGTGGAACCGGCCGGTGTACGACATCGCCGAGGGGACACCTCATCTGCGGGTGGAGAACCGGGTGCTGCCCGCAGGTCCCACCGTGGTCGACATGCTGGCGAACGGCGCCCTGTACTTCGGCGCCTTGAAGACGCTGGCCACGCAGGAGCGACCGCTGTGGTCGCAGATGGCCTTCGCGACCGCCGAGGAGAACTTCACGAACGCTGCGATCAGCGGCATCGACTCCACTGTCTTCTGGCCCGGGATGGGCGAGCTACCGGTGAGCGAACTCGCATTGCGCCGACTGCTCCCGCTGGCTCACGACGGCCTGAGGGAGTGGGGCGTCGACGACGCTATCCGCGAACGCCTCCTGGGCATCATCGAGGGACGGTGCACGACCGGACGCAACGGCGCGACGTGGCAGTCCGAGGCGGTGGCCACGCTCGAGGCTCGGGGGCTCGACAGGCGGGAGGCTCTTCGGATCATGACCCGGGAGTATGTCGATCGCATGCACAGCAACGAGCCTGTGCACACCTGGTCGTCGCTCTAGGCCGGTTCGTCGTTCGTCAACGTGCGCAGCGCGCCCAGGGCAGAGAGGGCGAGCACGGCCGCGCCGCAGCGAATCGCGCGCTCGTCGACATCGAAGGTGCTGGCGTGAAGGTCGAGTCTGGGGGCCAGGGAATCAGGATCATGCACGCCGAGTCGGGCATAAGAGCCGGGAATGCCCTCGAGGTACCAGGCGAACGAGTCCCCACCCCAGGACTGATCGGTACCAACGACGGCTGCGGAGCCAAGCGCATCGTGAACGGCCGCCTCGAGCACCGTGGTCATGAGGGCGTCGTTGACCACGGGCGGTACACCTCGTCGATGGTCGATCTCCCACTCCGCATCGGTGTCGCCCAGCACACGTTGGACGGCTTGACGGAAGAGATCGGGCGCCTTCAACCAGACGTCATACTCGGGCGTGCGAAGCGATCCGCGCACCAGGCCGTGCGACGGGATCACGTTCGCCGCGTCGCCGGAGTGCACGGCGCCGAAGACGAGGCGCAGGTCACCCGAGTGCTCGGTCAGGCGGTCGAGTGACGCCTGTCCTTCAGTGACGAGACGTCCAAGCAGGGTCACGAGATCGACGGTGCGCTCCGGACGCGCCGTGTGACCCCCCGGTCCTCGCAACGTGACTTCGACCAAGTCGGCAGCCGACGTCAGCGCACCCACCCGGGTGCCGACATGGCCGACATCGATCTTGGGATCGCAGTGCAGGCCGAAGATGCCGAGAACCCCGTCGAGGTGGTGCTCGGCGAGGATCTCCACCGCTCCGCCCGGCACCGTCTCCTCGGCCGGCTCGAACACCAGCCGCACCGTGCCCGAGACCCCAGCCTCACCGGCGACCGCGACGAGGGCGCGTGCCGCACCGATCACGGCCGTCGTATGCACGTCGTGGCCGCACGCGTGTGCGACGCCATCGGCCTGTGATCGGTAGCCGACGTCCTTCTCGTCCTGCATCGCGAGCGCGTCGATGTCGGCTCGCAGGGCCACAACGGGTGACGAACTCGTCGGCATCCCTATCGGGATGTCGCACACCAACCCGGTACCGGCCGCCAGGCGTACGGGTGACAGACCGAGATCACGCAGATGCTGATCGATCCAGCGAGTCGTGGCCGCCTCGCGGTTGCTCAACTCAGGGTGCGCATGCAGGTCTCGGCGCATCTCCACGAGCAACGACTCGTCCGTGGCCAGTGCCGCCAAGATCCGATCACGCGCGGTGTCGGATCGGGGCGGTGACGTCACCCGGCAAGACTATGAGTCGAGGAGCGCCGTCGCCGGGATGCCGAGATAGTCGTGCATGACCACGCTGCAGGAACGCTCGGTCCTCGACTTCACGGCCGTTACGGCGGCGCCCGACCGAGGCAGCATGCTCAACCTGGTTCACCGGATGCAGGACTTGGGCTTCGAGGAGTGCATCGCCTACGCGTGGGCGAACGGCGCAGTCACCCGGCCACGCAGGACTTGTTGGCCTTCGTGGCCGAGGACATGCCAAGTCTTCGGACGGACTAGCTGTTCTGTCCAAGCAGGTTGGTCACGCGAGTGACCGGTGGCTTGCCGCCGAGTGCGGTGTGTGGCCTGTGATGGTTGTAGATGTGCAGCCAGCTGGTCAAGGCTTTGCGGCGGGCTGATTCGGAGCGGTAGGCCTTGGCGTAGCCCCATTCGTCGCGGAGTGTGCGCTGGTAGCGCTCGACCTTCCCATTCGTCTGGGGACGGTAGGGGCGGGTGCGACGGTGTTTCACGCCGTCGTCGGTGAGGGTTCGAGTCCAGTCTCGGGAGATGTACGCCGAGCCGTTGTCGGTCATGACCTCCAGGACGGTGATGCCGTGGGAGGCGTAGAACGCCCGTGCCCGGGTCCAGAACCCGATCGCGGTGGTGGTGGTCTCGTCGTCGTGGACCTCCGAGTACGCCAGTCGGGAGTGGTCATCGATGGCGGAATGCACGAACGTGTAGCCGGTCCGGCCGGTGCCGCGCCGGGTCGCGGCTGCTGCGTTGGCCCGTGCGGCCCGCTCGCTGCCGCTGAACCCGCGACCCCGGATCTTCCAACCTCCTCCGGTCGGGATCCGGCCGAACTTCTTCACGTCGACGTGGATCAGGTCTCCGGGCCGGTCCCGCTCATAGCGGATGACCTCGCCGGTCGCCCGGTCCATGTGATCCAGCCGGTTGATGCCCTCGCGGACCAGGATGCGATGCACGGTCGAGGCCGGGATCCCGACGCGGCCGGCGATCTGGACCGGGCCGAAGCGTCGCTTCGTGCGCAGGTGCTTGACCTTGCGCACGACCCGGGGTCGGGTCCGGGTCGGCGATCGGTGCGGGCGACTGGAGACATCGACCATGTCCCGGCTCGATGGCATCCTCCCGGCCGCCAGCACGGCCCGATACCGACGGGACCAGCGGATCACCGTGGTCGTCGAGACCTGGAACCGCTCCGCGGTTCCTCGAATGGTCGACCCGGACTCGACATGGAACCGGGCCAGTTTCAACCTGCCGAGCTCGGACAACGGGGCATTAGCGTGGGCCATGAAGGCCTCCTTCGTGGATGTGATTGCTTGGTCGCTTCACACCTCACAAGGAGGCCTTCCCTACGTCAAAGACCGACGCACCTCGTTACCAACGTTGATGGACAGAACA